>OHEP01000003.1_pt1 | contig 163670 bp, 140 predicted proteins | sample 1567271 | NCBI WGS metagenome assembly OHEP01 (sample SAMEA3879577, study PRJEB24766) | human gut metagenome | biome: human-associated habitat; feature: feces | place: USA | collected 1985/1987
CTTTCAGCGGCAGATAGTAGTTCATCATGGAGAACATACCTTTCTTCATCTCTCCGCCGTACCATGTGTTGATGATAACCTGCTCACGGCTTGTGATGTTGAATACAACTGCAGTCTCAGAGTTCAGACCTAATTCCTTGTAGTTCTCTACTTTAGCCTTAGATGCGTTGTAAACAACGAAATCTGGCTCAAAGCTTTCCAGTTCTTCAGCAGTTGGCTTGATGAACATGTTGGTAACAAAATGTGCCTGCCAAGCTACTTCAACGATAAAACGGATTGCCATACGAGTATCTTTGTTAGCACCGCAGAATGCATCTACAACGAAAAGTCTCTTGTTAGAGAGCTCTTTGATTGCGATATCTTTAACAGCTGCCCAAGCTTCTTCTGTAGCCGGGTGGTTGTCGTTCTTGTATTCATCAGATGTCCACCAAACTGTATCTTTGGAGTTCTCATCCATAACGATGTATTTATCTTTAGGAGAACGTCCTGTGTAGATACCTGTCATAACGTTAACTGCACCAAGCTCTGTCTCCTTACCAACCTCGTAACCCTCAAGGCCGGCTTTTGTCTCTTCCTCGAATAATGTCTCGTAAGAAGGATTGTGAACGATCTCTGTTGTTCCGGTAATGCCATACTTTGTTAAATCAACATTTGCCATTTGAATAAACCTCTTTTCTATAAATTATGGATTTACATCCATTTCTTTTGTTAGTATATATGTTTGTTAAAAAAAAATCAATATCTACTTTTCAATTTACACTTATTTCACACTTTTTCGACATGTATAATATATTTCCCACACATCAGCCGTTCGCATATCTGGTGAGAAACTGCCTGGTACGCTCCTCCTTCGGATGGTCAATCACCTCATGTGGGTCGCCATGCTCAACAATCACACCACCGTCCATGAAGATCACCTGATCCGCAACATCACGCGCAAAGGCCATCTCATGCGTGACAATAATCATTGTGGTATTCTGCTGCGCAAGGGAACGGATGACCTTAAGCACCTCTCCGGTAAGCTCCGGGTCAAGAGCTGAAGTAGGCTCATCAAAGCAGAGTATATCAGGCTTAAGTGCCAGTGCCCTTGCTATAGCTACACGCTGCTGCTGTCCACCTGAGAGCTGATGCGGATAATGGTTCATCCTCTCAGCAAGCCCCATTCTGTCCAGAAGCTCCTTTCCATGCTCATCAATACGTGTAAGGATTGCTTTTTTATCCTTTTTAAACTCAGGTGTCTCCTGTGCCAGAAGGCGCTCTGCCAGAGTGACATTCTCAAGTGCTGTGTACTGTGGAAAAAGATTAAACTGCTGAAACACCATACCAAAATGCAGCCTCTTTTTGCGAAGCTCCGCGTCTTTATCCTTGCCCGCTTCGGAAGCATCAAAAAGAGTCTCACCATTTACAATAATCTGGCCACTGTCAGGCCTCTCAAGGAAATTAAGGCACCGTAACAGAGTCGTCTTTCCTGAGCCTGATGAACCGATTATGGCAAGAGCATTGCCCTCCTCCATGGAAAAGCTGACATCCTTAAGCACATTAGTCCTTCCAAAGTGTTTTTCTATATTTCTAACCTCTAAAATTGCCATGTCTTCCTCCTACCTGAAATAATCCAGCTTTTTCTCGATATAATTAAATAAAAGTGTAAGGATTCCGACAAATACGAGATAAAATACACCTGTATAAAACAGCGGCCATGTAAGTCCGTCAGACTTCATAAACGCCGCTCCCGCAAAGGTAAGCTCGTATGCCGCAATAATTCTGGCAAGAGAAGTATCCTTTACCAGAGTGATTATCTCATTTGACATAGGCGGAACAACACGCTTAATCATCTGAAGCAGAGTGATTTTAAAGAAAATCTGCTGCTTTGTCATGCCTAACACCTGTCCAGCCTCTCTCTGACCGGCCGGAACACCCTCTATGCCACCTCTGAATATAACAGAGAAATAACATGCATAGTTGATGACAAACGCTACAACCGTCGCTGTAATACGTCCGGTCTCGTCACCACTCCATATAGCCTGATGAAGCCAAAGCCCCGGTCCGTAGAATATAATGATAAGCTGAAGCATAAGCGGTGTGCCGCGGATAACCCATACAAACACATTCATGACAGCCTTGACAGGCTTAAACCTGCTCAAAAGCCCAAATGCAAATATAAGCCCCAGTGGCAGTGAAAATATAAGTGTCAGTATAAATATTTCAAAGGTGGTCCACAGACCACTCATTAGTGCTTGTGTAACATTCCAGAACATTTTATTTCTCCCGCTCAACAACTACCTGTGCATTGTTACAGTATGCATTTGTGCATTCCATAGACTTTGTAACCTCATCTGTGAGTGTCATACCATTCCAGACAACGTCAATCTTCTTTGAATCAAGCTCCATAACCTTGTTGTCCCAGTCGATAACTACAAATTCAACATCCACACCGAGCTTCTCACCGACAAGTCTTGCCATATCAGCATCAAAGCCAATCCATTTGTCATCCTTATCCTTGTAATCCATAGGCTCAAACTCTGTGATACCGACAATCATCTTGCCCTGTGACTTGATATAATCCACATCACTGTCGCTGTCAGACTGCTTGAACTCGCAAGGCTCCTGCTCAAGAAGTGAATCCTGTACTCCGTATTTCTTTGCAATCTCCTGCGCGCTGCCGTCAGCATATGATTCTGCGAATACACTGTTGATATATGAAGCAAGATCAGAACCCTTACGGCATCCGACACCATACTTCTCTGATGTAAGCTCTGTTGTATGTACTAAATCAGGGTAGCTTGTGCCCTCTCCAATCATGGCTCCTGCCATTAAAAGGTCTATGATTGCCGCATCAGATGTACCTGATTTAACCTCCATAAGCGCATCAGCCTGTGATGAAACCGAATTGTAATTAAAGCCCTTTTCCTTTGCCACAGCCTCTCCTGCTGAGCCTGCCTCAACTGCGTAGGTCATGCCGTCGCCCTTTTCGCTTTTTTGTGTTCCCGCACCCTTGCTGCCACCACAGGCAGTCATTGAAAGTGCTAAAGTTGCTGTCAAAAGAAGTGCTAATCCTCTTCTCATGCTCATTTCCTCCATATGTTAAATAATCATTGTAATTATTCAAAATCATCCAATAACTACAACCTTTTAACATATTAGCAAATTATCACGCTAAAGTAAAGAGGAATTATCCACCAAATCAACAGTTATGTTCTTCCATTTTATACAAGCCCCAGACTTTTAATTATATAAAGCCAGAGTGTCAGCGTAAACGCACTGAGCAGTGTCGTGAGCATTATCGTGGTCGATGAGATAACGCCCTCATGCCCCATGTTCCTTGCCATGACAAAGCAGCTTACTGTAGTAGCTGAGCCAAGCATCACAAGAATTGCAATAAGCTCACTGTCCCTGAACCCGAAGGCTACCGCAATAGGAAGAAATACTGCCACAAAGCCTACAAGCTTGATAAATGTGGCTGCAAATGCAGGCTTCGCCTTTGCTGATGCTTTTTTCAAATCAAATGTGGCACCCATAGCCATAAGTCCCATAGGCGTTGCCATATTGCCAATGCTTGTCACTGCCTTTGCCGGTATTCCCGCAAACGGCAGACCAATAGCTGACCACAGAAGTCCTGCAACAATTCCTAAAATAATAGGATTGGTCACTATTCCCTTAAATGTCTTTTTGAGCACTGCCCTGTCTATGCCGTTTTGCCCCGGCTTAAAAAATGAAAGTACAATAACCGCCATCACGTTGTAAAGCGGTACGCTTCCTATAATCATGACAGGTGCCATGCCTGCGTTTCCATAAATGTTCTGGATAAAAGCAATTCCAAGCAGTGCCGCACTGCTTCTGTATGAGGCCTGTATAAACTCGCCCCGTATGGATTTATCCCTCCACAGACATGATATGAGCGTTGAGATTGTAATGCTTATCAACGTAACCACAAAGCAGAATACTATAAATTTAATGTTCCAAACCCTTGAAAAATCAACTGCCGCAAGATCACTAAACAGTAAAAAAGGTAAAGGTATCTTAAACACAAACTTATTCATCCTGTTTGCAAAGTCTTCGTCCAAAATCCCCACCTTGCGAAGAAAAAGTCCAAACACCATCATCAGAAAAATAGGTCCTGTGGCATTTAGACAAAACATTAAATTTTCCATCTCAAATTAAGCCTCCGTCATATCAGTAATCTGTAGTTTATAATTATACTATTTTGTACATTCCAGCTACCACAATAAGCTTTGAACTGAGATATGTCAACCTTTTATTGCACTGTAGATTATTTTAAAAAATTATGGTACACTTATCGCATATTTTATTTAGGAAGGAATTAAACGGTTTGAAAATTCTTATTTTATCCTGTGACACCGGCGAGGGACACAACAGTGCCGGTAAAGCTATAAAAGAAGCGGCAGAGCATAAAGGACATTCTGTGACAATGATAGATATGTTTCTCTTATCGGGTAAAGGAACATCGCACGCAGTATCAGGAGCATATATAGGCATTGTAAAGCATATTCCGTTTTTCTTCGGACTACTCTATAAGGTTGGCATGCTGATATCGAGTGATAAACGTAAATCCCCTGTCTATTTTGCCAATGCCCTGCTTTGTAAAAAGCTATCAGCATACATTGAATCAAACGGCTTTGATGCTGTCGTCACACCTCATCTGTACCCTGCTGAGACCCTGAGCTGCATGAAGCGAAAAAATCTGCTTCATATCCCTGCCGTCGCTGTGGGAACCGACTACACCTGTATCCCATTCTGGGAAGAGACAAATATGGATTATTATGTTATTCCACACGATGATCTGACCGATGAATTTGCAAAACGTGGTATTCCTGAAAACAAGCTGCTGCCATTAGGCATCCCGGTACGACAGGCCTTCTGTACAAGGACTGCTAAAGCGGCTGCAAGAACAAGATTACATCTGCCATCCGATGTGCCTATCTTTCTTGTGATGAGTGGCAGCATGGGTTTTGGCAAGCTTGCTGTCTTTGCCGCAGAGCTTGCAATAAGATGCCATAATAATGAGCATATTGTAATCATTTGCGGTAACAATACTAAAATAAAACGCATACTGCAAAATGAGTTTAAGTTCAACAAACGTGTACACGTAATAGGCTACACCAATCAGGTTTCACTTTTCATGGATGCCTGTGATGTAATCTATACAAAGCCAGGCGGCCTCACATCAACTGAGGCACTTGTAAAAAATATACCGATTGTACACACTGCTCCAATCCCCGGATGCGAGGCAGCAAATGTTGCATTTTTCAAAAAACGTCATCTGTCTGTCTCATCAAAGCGTCTGTCAAAGCAGATTGAGCTTGGGAAAATAATGATAGAAAATAAAGAGCTAAATGCAGAAATGATATGTGCACAGCGCCGTGAGCGAAAGCCCTATGCTGCCATACAGATTGTTGGTCTGCTTGAAGAACTGACTCACACTGATACAATTGACTGACTATAAAACCATGTAACTATAAAACTATAAGGAAATTATCATGCCATATTTTTTATTTACACTCTTAGGCTTCGTACTCGGAAGCACTCTCTTTGCTTACTGGATACCAAAACTATTAAAAAACATTGATATCTGCACACTTCCCGATGACCACAATCCGGGTGTGAGCAACGCATTTATGTATGGTGGCTTTTTATGCGGAATACTATCACTCATATGTGAGCTTGCAAAGGGATTTATCCCGGTGTATCTGGGTCAGAAATGCTTAGATATAAACTCACTTCTGTTTGTACCTGTTTTAGTTGCACCTGTCTTTGGACATGCATTTCCTTTTTTACAAAAACAAAAAGGCGGCAAAGCTATTACCGCCTCCTTCGGAGTCCTTTTGGGCCTGTTTCCGGAATTACATCCGGCTGTCTATTTGGCATTTTTCTTTATATTTTTTTCAGTTGTAATAATAATAAATCCACATTCGCTCAGATCTATTCTGACATTTGGTTTTTTTGCATTCAATGTCCTTTTGACTATAAAAACAGCCTCAATCCAGATTGGTTGCTTCATAATCGCAGGGATTGTGATATACAGACACCTGATAAAGCACAATAACGGACCGGTAAGGATAAGTATACTGCATCAGCGGTAATTATGGTATCTGCTTTTACTCATTGATTTTGCTTCTTACATAACTGTTTATTTTCATACATATAAGAATCAGCACTATCAAATAATATTTGTAATGTACTCTCCTTATAATCCTCCGATATCGCCCATCCGCAAGCGTAATCAATTTGCAGTTCATTTCCGGTGTTGTTTAATTTATCTTTTTCCAGACATAAGCATTTCAGGATTTCATCAACCTCCGCTTTATCTGTGTCATAAATGACTACCATAAATTCATCGCCACCATATCTTCCCACAAAATCTTTTTCAGGAAATACGCTGCGCAAAAGTCCGGCAAACTTTACTATCAGCCGGTCTCCTGCCGAATGCCCCATTGTATCATTAATAAACTTCAAATTATTTAAGTCAAAAATAATGCATGCCGTAGGTGAACTGATTATCTCATTATTGTTCAGAATTTCTTTACAGGCACTTCTATTAGGCAATCCTGTACGTGCATCAGTATATGCTCTTTGCTCTAACAGTTTATTTTGCCTTGCCATCTTCATTGCCATTATGGTCTGTACAATAATCAATATCACAAGACACAGCATATCAAGTGCTGACAAAAGCTCTATCGTGCGGATCTTTGTAGCAATCTTTTCTGAATAATTTTCCGCTGCAGACACAGTATCATCAGCAAGCTTAAAATAAGTCTCACTCATATTGACAATATCAGTATTTTCATATCCGCTGCTTCTTACAGCTTCAATTTCTTTTTTTATTTTATTCCAGTAATCAATCTGGACCTGCAATTTATCCTGATATTCCTTGTCCTGAAGCTTTACCAGATCATAATTTCCATCCTGATATTTTAATCCGCTCAAAATATCATCCAAATATTTAATCAACTCATCATTTTGGGATCCTGTAATCTCCAATTTTACTTCACGCTGTGTTGCTCCACGTACCAGACCTGCGTAATTTATTACCCTTGCCGTTCCTTGCAGCCGGTTAATCTGTATCATCATAAAAATAACAAGAATAACCAATGCAAAGATGAGACAGCTTTGTATAATACCTATTATATTTCTGCTTTTTTTATTCTTTAACTTCATTTTCCGATTTATCCTTGCAATTCTAATGTTCCAACATAGTCTCCATTATTATATACAAATGGTCCTGCCTCTTTCTCTTCTCCGAAATACTCAGGTCTTAGTGAAAGAATACTTAATAGTTCATCCATATTATTCACCTTTGTTGCCTGATATGGCTGCTCAAATGCTATTTTTTCTACAAACAAATAATAGTCACTGTACTTTATCAATACACCTGTATGTCCCACGAACATAGCATCAGAATCCGTATCATATATTGCTATACTAATAAGTGAAATACGATTACTGTCTATTTGAAATCCATACTTTTTCCAGTTGTCAGAGAATGTTTTTTCAGGATGTTTATCATCCGTAATGCTCTTTTCTCCGTATAATGTAGTAAACATGTCTTTATTCTGCCTTATGATTTCATACCTGTCTACATTATCTATTGCTTCCGTATCAAACATTAAATATGTGCCACTATAGCTATCTTCCGTTGACTGTGCGTGAAGCAGCCCATCCAGCAAAAGAAAAGCTGTCATTCTGCAATCTGCATCTGAATAGTCATGCTTTTTCTCCCAGCCATCCATACATTTACCGGTATCTGCTTTCATTTTATATGCATTTGACCAGGTATCCTTCAGCTTTGCATTCTTCCCGGCAGAATCCGCAAAATCGGTCACCCATTCTTTAAAGGCATCTACATGCGATGCCCCGGCTGAACCAAGCTCATCGCACACCTCAGTAATGGTATTGCTTCCACCAATATATGTTGCAGTTGGCAGCTCCTGTTTTTTATTCGAATCCTGCTGTTTCGACTCCTCGGCAGTATCCGTGGTAATATTATCCTTGTTTATATTTTTATTACCACAACCGCCCAACAGCTCTGCACAAAGCATCATTCCAACTATTATTGCAATTAATTTCTTCTTCATGGTTATCATATCTCTTTCTGATTATTTGTACTGTCCTGTACTTTTTTAAAGTACATTACTATTTGTACTATGTAAATAGTATGCTGACAAAATTAAAGAAATATTAATCACTAAAACTTCACACATGTCAAATGTTGATAGTGCCGTCCGGTGTGTAGACTTACATCTTCCGATGGAAGAACTCGTCAGGATTATCCTCCTTTAACGCATCTTACACATGTTTTTTTCGCCACTTACATCCAAATGCGAGACATTATATATGAAATATTGTATGATTAACTCACAAAAAAGAAAGGAGGATTTTACATGAAGGTAAGTATTGAACTTTCACCTGAATATTGCGAACCATATGCCATCATATATGCAGATAAAATCACTGACAGCATCCAGCGTACCCTTGATATATTCGGTTCAAATGAAAGCCCCATTACAGCTTTTAAAAACGAAAATGATATTGTCATTTTACAGCCAAAAGAAATATACATGGTAAGGGTAGAAAACAAAGATACTATTATTTATGGCAAAGAACACCGCTACCGTTCCCGAAAAAGACTGTCCGAAATGCAACAGCAGCTTGGTGCCGGATTTATGCAAATTTCAAAATCAACTTTGGTCAATCTGTCTTATATGAGCAATGTCGAGGCTGGTTTTAGCGGCACTCTTCTTTTGAAACTAAAAAACGGATGTAAGGATTACGTATCAAGAAAATATCTGCCTGAGTTTAAAAAATATCTGGGATTATAGGAGGACAAAAATGAGAGAAACTATGAAAAATTTGACTAAAAACACTATAACCAGCATTGGTATAGCATTAACCGTTTTCTGCGTTACAGGAATGGTATTTGACATCGCCTATGACGGTAATTTCAGTTTAGATAATTACCAATTTTCCAAAATGGTTATCGGATGCATAATTGTAGGTCTGGGTTTTGGACTTCCGACAATGATTTATCACAAAGACAATCTTCCAATGCCTTTTAAAATAATTATTCACATGGGAACAGGCTGTATTATTTATACAATCGTCGCATATACTGTCGGATGGATAGGAGGAACAAGTTCTATCCTTCACGGAATTATTGCAGCCATATTTCAAATAGCTTTGGCATTTATAATTTGGGGAGGCTTCATGCTTCACTATCGCAATGATGTCAGAAAAATGAATGAAAAAATCAAGGAATTATAGACTTGTTCGTACTGCGTGTCTGTGGAGTGATACTCTGCAATATCGAACTAAAAAACGAGGGCAAATCAAACCGATTTACATCGAATTTGATTTGCCCTGTAAATACCGTTTGTATTCTATATCTTTTCCGTTATTTGTGTGTATAAATATATGATACTGATTTATTTACTTTACGCAATACTTTTTCCATTACAAAGAGGAAGCCGGTACATGTGAAGTATCCCCGCCTGGTCTATGAAAAAATTTAATATGAGAATTTTTTTGTTTAATTGTGTGGATGGGTTGAATAGTTCGAAGAAATCGCTAAAAATATAATAGCTTTAAATATTAGCGGAAATATTTTTACTCATATCTCCACTTATATTTTGCGAAATTTTGTTATCTCTTTCCAGTTACACGGAAATCCCATATATTCAAAAAGATCATTCAACTTCAAATTTAAATTCTGCTTTTGATATCTGTCAAAAATATGCCATAATTGCTTTTTAAACAGTAAAAAATCAGTCTTTGGAAGTAGATAACGAAAAGTAATGACTACACTAAACAAGTCATTTTTACCATATATATATTTTGAACCGTTTTTAGAAATTCCTAATTTTTTATGTAACAATGTATCTGGAATGTCAATATATGTGTGATATGAAAACAACCTTTCGTTATGAGCACATACATTTCTGTACAGTGTTAATACCTTTAAATATTTTATCATTTCATTTTTCTTGATATTTCCAAAATCCTGACAAATTGCTCCTTGCATATTTTGAGGTAAGAATTCAAACATTTTGGATATCTGACCAAAAGTAAGGGTATTCATAATCACCCATAACGGAATATTATGATATTTGTTACGCTGATAAACAAGATATTCATGATCCTTATTTTTATTAGCCATCATATCTAGCATTTTGATTAATTTAGTAATTCCATTTTTATTTTTTGGAATATTGCCGTAATTATTGGAGTTAAGATATTCTTCTTGACGTTCTCCATGTTTTTTACAGAAATGATAAGAAATGGACGAACGCATTTTTCTTTCTACACGACATAAATATTTAAAGAATATTCCACGTAACTCTTCATCAAATTCATAAAGAGCAACTATATCTTCAAAACATGCTTCATTAATATATTTGCGGGTATGAATATCAATAAAAGGATGCTTGTATCCGCCAATTAGTGCATAGTAACTGATATTTTGCAAGGATTCTACCGCAAAGTCATCATCTGTAATAACTAGATCTTTTTCATTTTTCAGTTTTTCAACCTGTGCGGTATATGTAATAAACGGTTTGCTCATATGTACCTCGCTGCAAAATGTTCCAAATAAAAAAAGGAGAGGGGCCTCGGCACCCTCCCCCGATCGCAGGCTTCTCAAGTTTCTGCAATCTGATCACTAAAGATAATATAACTGATATAACTAAGAAAGTCAATCATAAATTATCTTTATTTAGATTGTATTCAATATGGTTATTTTTATGTACTATTCAAATACATTGTTTAATATTCCTTCATCGCTATATATGTACCTGTATTACTTTAATATCTTCCTTATCTGCTTATCAGTCGCCTCCGGATACATCTCATGCATATCTTAAAATCGCAGTTGCACAGATATGTCTGCATCATAAGATTCGTTATTGCACCATCAAATCCTTTTTCTCCATCCTTGCCAAATCCAGCTTGTTTTTTCAATTCATTGGAATAAATCTCTGAATCAGCATTATCCTCCATAAAATTGACCATTATCTTTTTATGCTTATTAGGAGCTTTCCCATCATCATATAATGCATCAAAATCATATTTTGTTCTGTGTTACAATAAAACTACTAAAAAATGGCTAAGTCTTTTTTCATTGCCTTGTAGCCAATTAATACTGTCCAAACATATGCACAGGTTTTTGGAATCATCAGCATGCCGATCATCGGAATTACATCAGCCAACAGTACAACCGGAATATAGAATGCAAAGCTCAGGACAATTGTCAGCCACATCCAACGAAAAGAGCTATCGTTATTTTCTTTTGCACTTTTATAGAATAAAACTATGATAATTAATCCCATCAGTGCAAACGGAATATTTCGGTAAATTCCCCATGAAAGCGGAGCATCTGCACTGAGCCAGGCATTCTGAGGCATCATACACAGAACAATTCTTAATCCTGCAAGACCATAAATAGCTGCTGTAGCTGCTTTATAGCCTTTAATCTGATAACGCTCACGCCATATATGATAGAGAACGACATAAAAAATAGTCATAGTGACAGAGGTAATCCACTTTCCTAACCCAAGCTGTACGGTAAAGTTCTCAAGACCTGTTGTACAAAGCGCTGTTGCACGAGGAACCAGATGAAATGCATCTCCACTTCCTAAAATAACTGCCATAATTCCAAACATGGTAAACTGACGGTTTCCTTTGCTTTTTCGAATCATTAAAATTCCGATTGTGATTACCGAAAACAAATATACGGTATCAAATAAAGTTTCTACAATTGCCTGCATAATAAAATTCCTTTCTTACGATACATCTTTAAACGCTTAGGTGAACATTGTTCATTTTGTCTTAAAAATTTTCCCACACTCTAATGTGGGAGAATTTTAATATAATGTTTTGTTAATCAACATCAAAATCGAAGACGGATTATAATCCTGACGAATCATTGATACCAATATTAAAGAAAATAATATATCTGCAAACTGTTTTTCCGTGAATTGTTCATCAAATACATCTGGACGAATCTTAGGATCATTCTTTAATATATCACACAATCCATTAAGAATATGCCCCCATGTCTGCAGCATTTTCTTCTTTCCATCCATTTTTTCATCCTTCATAAATCCAAGCGAATGCAGAGAAAAGAAGCCCGGAAATTGCTCATTTCCATATTCCAGTCTTTTATAAATCCATGAGATACAGGCAGCAACATCTTTAAAGACCTGCTCATCTTCAGGGTAAAAAAAGATTTCACGCCAAATACTCTCAATTGTATCCCCAAGCAAATCGGCCTTGGATTCATAGTAATTGTAGATTGTCCCCGCCGAAACAGAACATCGGGATGCAACAGCTCGTATGCTTACAGCAGTCCATCCGTTTTCTTTGATTAGCTCTCTGCTTGCAGCTAATATGTCTTCTTTTGAAGTTGCAAGATGGTTCACGAGTTCACTCCTCTCCAATGTAATGTCATTAAGTTATTTCATTAAATGAACGGTGTTCATGTTTAAAATATACACTGTTCATTTTATTTTGTCAATAACTTTTTTAGTAATGGGAATTTAAGCCACTCGCCATTTTTAAATGCACAGATTTCTACCTTCGGGTTTGCGTGAATCTGCTTTGAAACATCCTTTACCCTGCCAGTTTGAATATACAGCTTGCCTTCAAAATGTGTGCTGTTCCAAAAGGTCTTACCCTTGTTATATCGTTTCGGACAATCTTAAATGGCATTGTGGCACCTCCTATAAAAATACTTAACCAAAAAAGTTTTCTGCTTTATATTTTTCAATCAATTTCTTATTCTTAATTGTATAACTAATTCCCCATTCTGGCTTACTTTTCTGCCCCGGTTTATCATATTTTCTATCCACAAGTATTGCATTTGGTTTTTGCCATGCCGTTGCTGGAATTATATATACTTCAGGTAATCTATCATCCTCAAACTTCAAGAAACATACTAATCTATATTTATCATCCACACTCATATGTTGTTTCTGCATATATGTATACTTACCTTTATATATACTTTTTACTTGAACCTCATAAAATGTTCCCGTTACTATATCCCTTGCAACAAAATCAACACCATGATCATCTACTTCCGATGTATAAACATCATATCCATATGAAGCAAATTCCATCTTTGCATAATATTCCCCATATTGGCCTAATTGTCTTTGATTGAGTTTATCCCATTTCATCCTAGGCATATGAATTTCTCCCTTCTTATACGTCCATTTTTTAACAACCTTTTACTTCTTCTACCAAAGTAAATTTTTGTCGGAATATCGTTTCTTGGAAAAACATTATTTTCATAAGTCAAATAGCCTCTTTTGTATCAAAATAATTTTTTGCTTCTACTGCGTTATATCCATCATATTTATCAAAATCATCGGCATCATAAACATCCGCTACCGATACAAGCTACTCTTTCATTCTTTGAATGGCATCTATGGTATTTTTATACTCCTTTTGTACATTCCCATATAATGCCTCGTATCCATCGAGTTCTCTTCCACGTAGCTTCTCTGTCAGCTCCTCGCTGACTTTATACAGTCTGTCAAAGCCCAGATTCAGACAAAGTCCCTTTAGTGTATGCGCTGCGCGAAAAGCTTCTTCCGCGTTCTGCTCCTGTATAGCCTTTTCCAGATTTGAATAACTGGGATCATCCAGAAATTTTAGGGCAAATCTTTTAACCATTTCTTCACTGCCCATTCTTCCTATTACTCCTTCGAAATCGACTTCCATACTCTCATAACATTCTTTTACTGTCATCATTCTGCTATTCCTCTCTATTTCATTTTTCTTGTCTCCTTATTACTTCCGATAAAATCGACAGCAGCTTATCAATCTGGAAAAGAAAAAGCATTTATTAATACTTAATCCTAAAATAATCCAAATACGCTTTATACTTGTCCTGCGCGGTCAGGCAGGTATCTGTCAGATATCCTTTTTCGTTGTCCCATTCCTTCAATCCACGATAATAGAACATTTTCAAATTATCCTCAATGATAAACGGAACAATATTGTATTTTAGACACTCTTTAAACATAGTCAATCTGCCCACACGACCGTTTCCGTCCTGGAACGGGTGAATCCGTTCAAACTTCACATGAAAGTCCAGAATATCCTCAAAATTCTTTTCTTCTTTGGCATTGTATTCCGCCAGCAATGCCTTCATTTTATCGGCAACTTCTTCCGGAAGGGCTGTATCCATGCCACCGACTTCATTCGGAAGTTTCTTATAATCACCAACAGCAAACCAATCTTTTCTGGAATCGCTGGTGCCATTCTTCAAAATCAAGTGAAGTTCTTTGATGAATTTCTCCGTCAAAGCTGCTTTTGCATGATCAATAATCATGTCGATACAACGAAAGTGATTTGCCGTTTCAATCACATCATCCACATTCAGCACCTCTTTTTCTACGCCAATAGTATTGGTTTCAAAGATATATCTGGTTTGATCATGTGTCAGACGGCTTCCTTCCATATGGTTGGAGTTGTATGTCAAATCAATCTGTGTCTTATGGTATATTCCACCGGAATATTTACTTGCCTTTTGCTCTTTCAGAATATCCAACAGCGTAATCGGTTCTTCTTTTCTTTTGTTAATGCGCTCCGGTTTCTCTGCGTTTTCAGGAAGGTTCCATGTCTTACCTGTAAGAAATGCACCGTTCACACGCCCCTTAGCACAGTAATTTCTAACACTGCGCTCTGACATATTCCATTTTTTTGCTATTTCAGCAACTGAAAGATATCGCATCTATTATCCTCCGCCATAAATTATATTAAATAACCTTGTTAATCTATTATATAGTATACCACATTATCGGCAAAAACATCAGTATATTTTAATCTAAATTATTATATTTTTGCCGTTAAAAATCTATTTCTCAAGTCAGAAAGCCGGACTGTCAAGCGGCTGTTTCATATATTGCGGGATACAAGAAATCTGTTTTAATAGCGTTGACAAATGTGTAAAATGGAACGCTACATTGAATGCTGTGCAAAAGTCACCTCGAAAATCGTTCCCCCAGTCTTGCCTGATTTGATACAAATACTGCCATCATGTACTCTAACGATTTCATGTACAAGAGCAAGTCCGAGTCCTACGCCGCCCAGCTCCCGGCTTCTGGATTTATCCACACGGAAGAATGGCTCGAACACTCTCTCCCTAAGCTCCTTTGGTATTCCGCTTCCCGTATCTTCTACAGACAGATAAACATGCTTGTTTCTCTGATATGCGGTTACTGTAACCTGTCCGAGCGGATGATTATATTTGATGGCATTCTCAACCAGATTGTATACAAGCCTGTAAATAAGGATATCACTGCCTATCATAGTGGCATCCTCACATTTTCCAATCAGTTTTATATTCTTTTCCACGGCAAGAGGCTCAAGGTCTGCCAAAACCTCTTCAACAATAGCATCCAATATAATTTTATCATCCCTTCCCACCGTCTGAAGCTCACTCATGTCAAGAAGAGTCTTTACCATCCTGTTTAATTTATCATTTTGCTCCGTAACCATTTTTATGGTCTGCAAAGTGTCTGCATCATTTCCCGGGTGAGAGGCAGAATTATATAAATCAAGCTGTACCTGCATTAGCGCTAATGGAGTACGCAGCTCATGTGCTGCATTTGCAGTAAACTGTCTCTGTATCTCAAATGCTTCCGACAGACGCTCAAGCATCTTATTATAAGAAATCCCCAGCTGGTTCAGTTCCTTAACATTGTTTTCCTCTATTCTTGAATCAGACAGATTCTGAGCCTGTACCTCTTCAATTTTATCTGAAAACTCCCTGATTGGTCTGAGTGCATGCCCGCTTATAAAATAAGTGACGACACCTCCCAAAAGCGCCAGCAAAACCGTGATTATCAGACTGTTTCTTTTATAGTCGGCCTTATTATTGTACACCTGAACCGAAAATTCATCCGCAAACTCATCCCACTTATCGTCCGGTATGCTGATGTATATTTCATCTGATTTGTTTCCTTTTTCATCCCCCTGTGACTCTACCGCATCCTGCAGAGAATCGATGTAATGCACACCATTTTTATAGACAAACATAGTCAGGCAGCCACATATAATAGCAATACACAATGTAGTAATGCACGTAAGTCTCCACTGTAGCGACATTCTTTTCATCTGTCAGACTCCTCCCGTATTTTATAGCCTTCACCTACCTTATTCAAAATGGGATCATATCCCAGCTTCGCCTTAAGCTTTTTTCTAAGTGAAGACATATGTACCCTGATTGCTCCGCTAAAGCTGTCTGCCGTGGCATCCCACACATGCTCTATCAGCTCCTCCTGGCTAACCGGTCTGCCTATATTGATAAGTAAATATTCCAAAATACCATTCTCTTTTCTTGTCAGTAAAACCGGCTCTCCCTTTGCATATGCCTCTCGTTTAATCGTATTAAACTTTATTTCTCCGCATTCAAGACATATATCATTCTGTACAAATTTCCTTCTTGTCAGGCTTCTGATACGTGCCTCAAGCTCCTGCAGATGGAATGGTTTTTCCATGTAATCATTTGCTCCTGCATCCAGTCCCTCTACCTTATCAGCAATCTGACCTCTTGCAGATAATATCAAAACCTTAGTTTCATCATTGTATTTTCTAAGCTCCTTAAGAAGCTCCATGCCATCCATCCCCGGCAGATTCAAATCCAAAACTATCAGATCATAATTCTCCGACAGTATACATTCAAGAGCCTCTTTCCCATCATAACAGGTATCCACCTCATAACCGGCAGCATACAGACTCTTTGCAACCATATCACATATTTGTTTCTCATCCTCAACAATTAATAATCTCAAAATTTTCTCCTGCTTCTTAACAATAATTTTACAACCTATATTGTATAATACAAAAGTCAGCTGGTCAACAATACAACAAAAAGGAGCAACATTATGTTGAAATACCAAAAAACATGTCAAATCATTCTGCTTATCCTTGGTGTATCCATGATAAGCTATGGTGCAGTCAGAGGTGAGGCGGCTACCGTGCTTGGTAAAGCAATAAAACTATGTCTGGAGTGTGTCGGAATTGGATAAGAAAAAGAAATTACTATCAAGAAAACTGGCAAAAATACGTGGCTGGATACAGGCCGCAGCAACGCTGCTGACCAATATTCATATCCCGAATTTATTTAAGGGTAAAATATATCAGGGCAATGCAAAAACAGTATGCGTACCCGGATTAAACTGCTACTCCTGCCCTGCCGCGACAGGAGCCTGTCCAATAGGGGCATTTCAGGCAGTTGTCGGATCATCAAAATTTAAGTTTTCATACTACATAACCGGATTTTTTATTTTACTCGGTGTAACTCTCGGCAGATTTATATGTGGTTTTTTGTGCCCATTTGGATGGTTTCAGGATTTACTTCATAAAATCCCCGGAAAGAAATTATCCACAGCCAAACTAAAGCCTCTTAGGTACCTAAAATATGTCATTCTTATTGTTTTCGTTATACTTCTTCCGATGCTTGTAACGAACTCTATAGGAATGGGAGACCCGTTCTTCTGCAAATATATCTGTCCTCAGGGTGTTTTAGAGGGTGCTATACCGTTATCTATTGGAAATGCTGCTATCCGTTCTGCGCTGGGAAAGCTTTTTTCTTTCAAGTGTATGATTTTAATTGCAGTGATTGTACTAAGTATTTTATTTTACAGGCCCTTCTGTAAATGGATTTGTCCGCTTGGAGCAATTTACTCATTATTTAATAAGGTCAGCCTGCTCAAAATCACCGTTGATAGCAACAAATGTGTCGGATGCGGTCAATGCTCAAAGGCATGTAAGATGGATGTGGATGTGTGTAAGACACCGGATCACCCTGAGTGCATACGCTGCGGTGCCTGCATAAAGGCCTGTCCGAAGGATGCCATCTGCTACCGGTTTATGGGAAAATCATGTCAAAAAAATGACAACAGATAACTATTAAACATTTTACTATTATTTTTAAAGGAGAAATTACTCATGAAAAACAAATTATCATTTATTTCTATTTTTACACTCTGCATAGCATTATCACTTACAGCATGCGGTGGAAAGCAATCTTCCAACACAGCTTCTAAGAACACTCAGACTGAAGCCGGCACAGAAGCATCCGGCAAATCAGATTCCAAGCTTGATGATTTATATCAGCAGGAAAATCAGCTTTTTGCAGATCACGCTGATGCGTGGAACAAGGCATTTGGCATGATGAACAAAAGTGACGCCGATCCAAACGGAAATTATGCTGATTACCTTGCCGGTACCATAGAATCAAACAATGATTCATTCACAGATGAGGAGCTTAAAACACTTAATGAGGATATTGAAACCATACGAAAAATCGAGGAACAGATAGCAGAGCTTCAAAACAAAAATACATCATCAGACGATAACAAGAAGGACAGCTCAAAAGCCTCATCTGTATTCAGTGATTTTTCCGGTGAGGATTTTGATGGCAATAAGGTTGATGACAGCCTGTTTTCCGGCAATGCAGTAACAGTCGTCAATTTCTGGTTTACCGGCTGCAAACCATGTGTCGCTGAATTATCCAAGCTTAACGAATTAAATGATGCTATCAAATCAATGGGCGGAGAAGTGGTTGGCATCAACACTGAGACCTTCGATGGCAATAAAACAGCTATCAAAGAGGCAGCCTCTGTTCTTGAAAGCCAGGGTGTCAAATATCGTAATCTGTCAATTGACTCCTCTAGCGCTGCCGGTAAATATGCCTCAGAAATCATGGCATTTCCAACAACTATACTTGTTGACAGAAATGGCAATATTGTAGGCGAACCAATGCTCGGCGGAATTGATAACAAGGACAACTATGATGCCCTTATGAAGCAGATTCAGTCTGTAATTGATGCAGACAGCACAAATAAATAGAGGTCTACATATTAAAAAGCTCCTGTGCATTGCACAGAGAGCTTTTTAGTCAAATTTGTAATTTATTTCTATACTCGCTTGGTGTCAATCTATATTTTTCTTTAAAAACACGATTAAAGGTTCTAAGACTTCCAAAACCACTGTCCATCGAGATTTCTGTCAGGGTATCATCTGTAGTTTCAATTCTCTGACAGGCATACCCCAGACGCGCCTCATTCACATATTGATTAAAACTGCTGTGAAATGTCTTTGAAAACAATCTGGATAATGAAAATTTGCTCACGCCAAGGTCATGTGCCATTCCATCAAGTGATATACTCTTATTAAAATTGGCAGAAATATATGATACGGTACGGTATATTATATCATCGCTGCCAATTTTGCTCTTTTCCACCAATTTCATCATCGGAATACATCTTGCTAGTATAATCTGCAAATAAGCTTGAACAACCCATATATCATTCTGCCCAGTATCTATTATGGATTCCACTGCTCTGTACACTTCATCCGGAATAACATCACTTTTTACAACAGGATATTGTGGAGCATTATTCCTCAGTACATTTTCAAATCTACCAAAAATCATTTGTGGAGCATTAATAAAAACCGCCTCATTGACTTCTGATGAAAACACCTGATAATGATGTATAACATCAGGAAATACTACTCCTATATCACCTGTTTCCATGTGATACAGCTCCTGTCCTACACCAAGCTCTAATGTTCCTTTCGTAACGCATACAATTTCCATTGCATTATGCAGATGTGGTGGCTGGTGCCGTGGCTTCCGCTTTACTGCAATAATCTCTTCATTTGTGTTTTCATACGTTAAATGCACTCAGATCATCTCTCCCATATTATACGATAATTATTCAATTCCTTTTTCTCTTCTAAGCTTTTCATTTGCAGCTTCTACATTCATCTTTGAAAGAAGAATTGTAATAAGAATCTCAAATACAAATGGTAACCATAAATACATTACCTGAAGCATAGTAATTGCAGATGCCGGCTGAGTCGCATTTGTACCTACATAACCACTGATTTCAAGCAGCCATCCTACAATAGCTGTTCCAATTCCACCACCAATTTTGATTCCAAGTGATGTGCATGAATACATAGTTCCATCTACTCTCTTTCCCTGAGTCAGGTAAGTATACTCAGAGCACTCGGCAATTACTGCATTCATGTCTCCCTGCCAAGGTCCCTGTCCTAATGCTGCAACTGCAGTAAACAGCATCATCAGTGGAACGCTTCCCATGTATCCTGCTACAATCACAAGTGCTCTTGCTATCGTAGCCAGAATATATCCACGTTTATTAAGCTTATACATTCCCTTCCACTTTCCAACAAGAGTTGGTGTGAAAATAAGTGCTATTATAAGAGGAATATTTACAGCCCACGCAAATACACCAAACAGATTTTTATTCTTAAGAACCCATGTACAATAATAAATACCTGCCCCAATCATAGCACTGTATAACTGCTGCAAAATATAAGTTCCACAAATCATCATATAGTACTTATTCTTAACAAGCAGCTTAAATGCCTGAACAAGACCATACTTCTTTTCTTCATCGTTCTCTATTCCGGAGTTAAGCTCCTCTTCCGGAAGCTCCTTAACCGACAATCCTGAAATTGTATTTACTACAAGGCCTATCAAAGCATAAATAATAGCTACAAATCTCCATGCAGCAGCACCTCCACCGCATACATCAACAAATGCAACTGTTATAGACTGAATTATAAGACTGGTTGAAAAGGCAAAAATAAAACGGTAAGAGCCCATCTGTACACGCTCTTTGCTGTTCTTTGTTACCAGCGAAGTAAGTGCAGAATATGCAATATTATTTGCTGTATAAAATACACCATTCAATAATGTATATGCTATAAAGAACCATGCATACTGAGCAGTCCTGCCCCAGCTTGTAGGAATTGCAAAAACTGCTACAAGTGTCAAAGCACAACCTATATAGCCATAAATCATCCAAGGTCTTGCTTTTCCGAGCTTTGTATGTGTTTTATCAATAAGTGAACCAAAGAAAACATCTGTAAAACCATCAAATAATTTAGATGCTGCGATTAATGTTCCAACGATTCCCGATGCAAGTCCTATAGTATCTGTAAGATATACCATAACAAAGGATGTCAGGAATGCATATACTACATTTCCTGCAATATCACCGGAACCATAACCAATTTTGTTGTACCACTTTAAGTACGTCTTTTCTTCCATGAAAAACCTCCAATTAATTACTTTGTTTTATCTTTAACAGCTATACTAATTTTATATATTTGTGCAAATTTTGTCTATAAACATAATAGGCTGTAATATGCACAAAATGATACTTTTCAAACACTACAGTTTCACAGCTATTTGACTCAATTCCATTTGAAACGTAATCAATACACAATATCATGCTCTAAACATTTTGTCCATAAATGCAAATAGACAAAGCATGCATAAAATGCTATAATTCGAATGGAGGTGTGTAATGTATATTAACACGGGATATTTGAATCATTCACATAAAGATTTTAAAGATAAAAGCCGCCCTCTGATTGTAGGAAGCTGCGGAACCTATCGCCTGTCACAGCATCCTAAGATGCCTACTTACAGGCCAAGGGGAAGACTGGATTACCAGATTATATACATATCATCCGGTCTTGTTCATTTCCACTTTGACAATCCTGAAAATGAGACAATCATTCCAGCAGGACATATAGTGTTATTTCGCCCAAAAGAGCTTCAAAAATATGAATTTTATGGTAAGGATAAGACTCAGATATATTGGCTTCACTTTACCGGAAGCGACGTAAAAAACACTTTAAGAAAATACGGATTTACAGACAATAAAAGAGTCTTTAATGTTGGAACGTCTCTTGAATATGAACAGGTTTTCAAAAGGATTATTACAGAGCTTCAAAGATGTCAGGACAATTATGAGGAAATGCTCATGCTTTTGCTACGACACCTTTTGATTATATTTAACCGTAAAATAACAACTGAGCATGTAATCAGAAATGAATTCCTTGACAGCCAGATGGATACAGCAATTACATATTTCAATACAAACTACAACCGCGCTATTAACGTGGAGGAATATGCTTCATCAATTGGTATGAGCATAAGCTGGTTTATCAGGAGCTTTCGGAAATATACCGGTAATACACCAATACAATTTCTCACATCACTAAGGATGACAAACGCACAGGTGCTGCTTGAAACAACGTCCTACTCTATAAATGAGATTGCAGGCATAGTAGGATACAATAATCCACTATACTTCAGCCGGTTATTTCATAAACAAAAAGGATGTTCTCCTTCTGAATACAGAGCCAGAAATACATGATATAAAAAACAAAAGCAGGGGCAAATGCTCCTGCTTTATCTGGCTTAAGTCAAAAACCAAAACCACTTCTACCAAAATCATATTGTTCCATCAGCAATATTATAATGCCAATTTTTTCACTATACTTATCTTTTTAATTAATGACTAACAGATTGTAAAAGAATAATCCTTATCAGTCTCCGCACTGATACGATAATCCTCTTCCACATCAGTTCCCCAGCTGTCGATACCTCCAACACCTCTTACTGCGCCATATATGCATAAAACAGTTCTTCTTGCCGGTGGCAGTTCTTCATGGTGAAGAGCGTTTTCAATCTCAGATGCGGTATAAGGCAGACAAGAAAATGCAAATTTTTCATCATTCTTTTCAATGCGCAGTGTCTGTGACGAGCTATCTGTCCTGCTGTTATCAAGAGCCGTATGTCTTGTAATTTCAAGCCACTCTGTATCCATTCTCATACCACATTCCTGCGGAACAAGATATTGTGTAAGACTCAGATCACCTATCTCATAGACGCCTTCTTGTGCACCTGCTTTTCTGTCAGGATATGTTTCCCCGGAGAGTCCCTTATATAAATATTTGTCAGCCAATGTTGGCATAATAAATCTCATTCCAAATACAGGAAATTCAGGGAGCCCCTGTACTCCATTATAATGTACATCCACGCGAATCTTTCCTGACGCATCAACGCTATAGCTCACAAGAACAGTTGTCGCCGGAGTTGTTATGGTCTCGTATGTATATTTTACAATAATTTCATCAGCATAAACATCACCGCCATAGCTGTTATTATCAGGTGCATATGGTTTTTGCTCCTTGCCATCCATGATCACCTGTATTCCCTTACAGTCAATAAACATATCTGCCGAAAGCCAGCTTCCGCTTTTAATATGGAACTTGCTTCCTCTGTCATTATCTGTCAACGCTCTCCAGAAAGTAGGCTTTGGGCAACGATATAGCCACTCATATCCATTTTTAACGATAGATTCCAGTCCACCCTGTGCATAAGAGAAAATATAATCAAAGCCTTCACCATGTACACCTAATGTATAGTCACCATAGACCACTCTTAATTTATCTGTATAAGCCATAGTAATACCTCACTTCCTGCATTGCCGGTTTTTCTTTCCTGTCAGCAAATACAATTCCATTTGCTGAGAATTCATAATCTGACGGTTTATCATCAAAATCTCCGCCATAGCGTAAAACATCTTTTCCTGTAACGGAATCTTTTACCATAATTGCCTGGTCAATAAAATCCCATATAAATCCGCCATGATACATATCGTATTTGTCAATCAGCTTCATATAAGAGCCAAGTCCACCCATTGAATTTCCCATATCATGCATGAATTCGCATAAAATATACGGTTTTTTCGGACTGTTATTCAAGTATTCCTCTACATCCTCCGGTTTTGCATACATTCTGGTCTCAAAATCAGAAATAGTATCCTCATATGCCCTATTATAATAAGAGCTTTCATAATGAACTAATCTTCCATCCTTCTTTTCGGCAAAATAAACGTTCATTGCCTCAATGTCGTCTCCTGCATAGGATTCATTTCCTAATGACCAGAAAAGGATAGATGTATGGTTTTTAAAAGTTTCGAAATTGTTTTTTGCACGCTCAAGCACTGCATCTCTCCACTGTGGAATAGATCCCGGTACATTGCATGACGGTTCGATTGCCCCTAGTTTTTGGAATGAGCCATGGCTCTCCAGATTTGTTTCTGCCATCACATAAATACCTGCATCGTCGCACATATAGTACCATGGTATCTGGTCAGGATAGTGACAGGTACGCACAGAATTAATATTGTTTCTTAACATACATGATATATCTGCCTTCATGTCTTCTATACCAATGCATCTTCCTGTTCTTGCATTCCACTCATGACGGTTTACTCCCGTGATAACAAGACGTTTTCCATTCAAATAGACTACTTTATCTATAATCTCTATTCTTCTGAAACCGATATCATAAGGAATTACCTCGGCCAGTGAACCATCCTCTGCTTTAAGCTCAACATAAGCATGGTATAAATATGGATTATGATTATCCCACAGCTTTACACTTTCCAAATCAACACAAATCGTGCCTTCCAAATGGTTGTTTTCTTTATTTAACTGTAATGACTTCTCAACTAATATATTTTCTTCTCTGTCTTTTAAAATAAAGCCAGCAGTTACATTCTGACTGTCAGTAGCGGATACCTTCATGCTGACAGATACGCTTCCACTTTCATTATCTTGATTTAACACAGGTTTGAACCATACATCCTCCAGATGAACATCAGGAATTGCCTTCAAAGTAACATTTCTGAAAATTCCAAAAAATCTGAAAAAATCCTGATCCTCTAAAAATGCCGCCGTGCTCATCTTATGTACCTGCACTGCCAGAACATTTCCCTTTTCCTTAATATATGGTGTCAGATCAAACTCAGAAGGTGTGAAGCTGTCCTCTGCATAACCTATAAACTGACCATTAAGCCACAGATACATAGCTTCTTCTACACCTTCGAAGCAGATATGTATTCTTTTTCCACACATGTTCTTATCCAAATCAAAGTATTTGATATAAGAGCCTACCGGATTGTACTGTGCTTCTGAGAACATTCCTTCTTCTGCTCCGGTTGCTTCCATACTATATGCTCCTCTGTGGTACTCTTTTCCTTCCCACGGATACATAGTGTTAATGTAACGTATTTTATCATATCCAGCCAGTTCAATATGTCCAGGAACCATAATTTTATCGAATCCTGATGCATCAAATGTTTCCTTATAAAAATCAACAGGTCTTTCCATCACATTTTTGCTGTAAGCAAACTCCCATTGACCATTTAATGACTGTAATAATGGATTTTTTTCTTTTTTCATGTCTGAATAATCCAGATAATAGCAATGATCACTATGTGGTTCCAATTGATTTACCTTAAACACTTCCGGATTATCAAGCCATTTCATATTAGCGTTCATATTTTTCCTCACTTTCCAATTATTAATATATAAAACCAAGAACAATAACTGCTTTGCTACATCTAAGATATAACAAAACCCTTGAAAAGAGCAATGTAATAAATTATACAAATCATGCACTAAATGATACTGTTATAATTCCCGTATTATGAAATGAGGGTCAAAAGGCATCATTGATGCTTGCATGCAATTTAAAAAGCTCCCGTGCATTGCACAGAGAGCTTTTTAGTCCGGTTAGTACAGACATATATTAACACGCGAATTATATGATGACACTTGCTTTCCCTTTTTTTCAAATCTTTGTATTCTTGTAATAACCTGATATTCCATCTGCAGCTTGTCCGATGAACAAGAGTATACATAAGGTTCAAAACCGGTATATTCATCATCCCCTTGCGTATAATTATTCCCATAATAAAAATTCTCTATTATATTTGTCTCAAAGGAAGAATCTATTTTTGATTCAGACTCTTTTGGAGCACCCATAGAATAATCACTGCCATATGTCTTTGCATATAAATCTCTCATCACTGCAGCCTGTGCCTTAGGACTATCCACATCTGCACAATAATATGTAATATAAAACGGTACTCCAAGCACCGCATCAACAGCAGCCAGCATTCTCGTATCTTCAAATGATATTATAAATATCCACGCCGATAATTCCTTGCTTATATCCGATGTTACAAAATAATCTGATATTGTGTTGTCAAAGCTATCATCCAAAGCAACTGCTGCGCCATATTGCCAAGGAGCTGCTTCATATGTCTGTTCTGTTTCGCTGTCTGTATCCTTTGAATAGTTACTTTCAAGGCTTTGGAGCATAACTATATCGTCTTCACCAAGCATCTGCATAATACCTGACTGCTTCTGCAGCTCACAGGCACCCTTCAGAAAAGTCTGAATAGCCGTATAAGCCTGTCCCACCGGAATCTCAGTATCCAACGGTTCCCTTTTCTCATTATATTTCCCATTCCACAGCTCATTTACATTATCCTGCATCAGAGACATCATCTTTGTAAGCCTCTCTTCAGCTGAAATAGAGTGGCTGTAGGGGCTTATATCTGCGTTGCTTATCGTAGTACTCGTTTTGGTAATTTTTGCTGCTTTAAGTGAAATCAGATAATTCGGTATCATATTTCCCGCACATACAACTGCCAGAATAATGCATATACACACTATTCCCTTGATTTTATCCGGTTTTTTATCAATACATTTGCGCACTGATAAATGCTTACTTCTCATCCAATGCCTCCGCTTTCATGTCAAAATACACCTTGGTTCCTTTACCTGACTCACTCTCATAATGGATTTTTGTATCATGCAGCTTAGCAATCCTTGATACAAGTGCAAGCCCAAGCCCTGCTCCATGCTCACTTCTCGACCTCGACTTGTCAACCATATAAAAAGCCTCTGTAATGCGCTCTATATCTTCAGGCGGTATTCCTCTTCCATTGTCCGAAACTGCAATACGATAAATACTGTGCGAAATAAGTCTGCCTGATACATCTACCTTGCTGCCTCCTGATTTCACTGCATTGTCTATCAGATTAAGAAGCATGGTCTTAAACAGATCATATTCCAGCCACACCCATGCCTCATCCGCACTGTACACAATCTCTGTATTATGCTTTCTTGCCGCTTCATGTGCGGTTTCCACACAATCTGCTATAATCTCAGATATTCTTGTCTCTTCAAGCCTGAAATCATTTTTATCAAGAGTGATAAGCTCCAGCAGCTTAAATGATAACGCTTCAAGCCTCATGCCCTCATTCAGTATGACTCCGGCAGCACTGTGCACCTCATCCTCGGACATTTTTTTCTGATACAGTGTATCGGCATATCCTATAATTGATGTCATTGGGGTTTTGAGCTCATGTGCGAAGTTTGCAGTAAAATCCTCCTGCTTCTTTGCCGCCATCTGAAGTTCATAAACTTTGCTTTCAAGGTTTTTCGCAAGCTCGTTGAAAGCCTTTGCAAGCTCACCTATTTCATCCTTTGTCTTCACATCACTTCTTGCCGTGTAATCACCATCTGCAAATTTTTTGGTGGTGGCTGTTAATCCGGCAAGAGGCTTTGTAATCATCCAAGAAAGTATCAATATGACCATCATACCAACAGCAAGTATAACAATGTAGTACATGCTGCATCTATACCTAAGCTCCTTTGACTCATCGAAAACCGGTGTAATATCACTTTCCGTTATCAGAATATACCTGTTATCATTCAGTTTAAAGCTGCTTTTGACATGGATATATCTGCTGCTTTGCTTTTCACCGGTATCCTTAGTATTTTCTTTTGACACTATACTGTATGTAAGCGTACCATCCTTTACCTTTATATCCTTTTGCTCATAATTACATGAATTGGCATATATCCTTTTTCCATCATCATCAGCAAGATACATTCCTCCTTCATCTCCAACAATGGATTTTGCCGACTGCGACATCATATCTGTAAGCTCCTTATCCACATCTTCACTCTTCATATTAAGTATGACAGTTTCAATCGAGTATTTTATCATCTGATGCTGTGAAAGTGCACTGTCCTGCTCCCTTTTCACTGCATGCTCCAGCGAATATGATAGAGTCACATATTCTATCATTCCAAGGGCAACAGCCAGTATCACTGTCATTCCAAGAAACATTTTATAGAAAAATTTCATCCGCGAACCTCCAGACGATAGCCAATCCTGAAAACTGTGACAATCTTTTCATTCCAGTCAAGCTTTTTCCTTAGTCTTTGTACATGTGAGTCCAGTGTCCTTGTCTCCCCGGTATACTCCTCCTGCCATACAAGCTCATAAAGCCTGCGCCTGCTGAGTGCAACATTCTTATTCTTCATAAGCTCATACAGCAGATCAAATTCCTTTACTGTGAGCTCTACCTGCTCACCTGCCTTTGTCACCGTACGTGATTTAGGATCTATAGCTACATCCTCTATTTCCAGACGCTCTGCCATGCGCTGAGTGCGTCTTAATACGGTTTCCACTCTCGCAAGCAGCTCCCCTATCTGAAATGGTTTGCATATGTAATCATCCGCGCCCATACGAAGCCCGCGTATCCTTTCATCAACCTGTCCCATAGCAGATATTATTATGACCGGAGTATCCCCAATTCTCCTGACATAGTCAAGCAATTCATAACCATTTATCTCAGGAAGCATAATATCAAGCAGCAGCAGATCATATCTGTTCTGCTCAATTTTGTCCGCCCCTTCCTTGCCATCAAACGCTCTTTCGCATTGATATCCTTCTGCCTTCAGGGTGTTGCATATTAAATTATTTATGTCGTTGTCATCTTCCACTATGAGAATACTGGTCATAAGCTGCTCCTCTTCTATGATTATGATAGAATTATTATAGCATAAAGATGTGTCATAGTTGTAAAAAACACCCTGTTATTTAACTCAATAATAGGATGTTTTACCGGCACTTATACAAATATATTCTCACACATACATACTCCAGACAGCTCTAATCTGAGATGATATATTTTTGAATAACCATCTTTTGCCACTTTTTTCAATGCTGTTTGGATCATTTATTGAAAATCCTTCATCATCGTAGCCTGTTATAACCATAAAATGTCCTGTATCGGTAAAATCTCCCGGTCCTACATTTACCACAATAGGATGTCCCTCATCAAGCTCTGCTTTCATTCTGCTCTCATCCAGCGCCACTGCCTTTGCTTTTACGCCGTAGTGCATGCAGCCTTCACTTATAAGCGTCCATGAACTTCCCGATCCATCCACACTGTAACCGGCTTCCTTTGAATACTTTGCTACTGCAATAGGTGATGCCTCCCTATTGTGCGTCAGATATACCACTACCATCGAAAGTGTAGTGGGACCGCATCCGCTTGCTGCAAAGAAATTGCCGCTATATTTTTCGTAGCCCCAGCGTTTATCCCACTGCACAAATAACGGAACACTATCCATAGACGCTTCTTCTTTCAAATCAATTGTGTGTTCCTTCACATGTTCCGCCGGATAATCATACACAAACTCGAGTGCCTCTTCATTCTTCAAAGCAAGGTCCTTTAGTTGTTTTGGATATTGGGTACTGTTCATTATATCATCAAGCATCGACTGATTATTTTGTATCTTATTCTTTTCAGAGATTTTGCTATTTTCTATAACAGCATTATCATATGTATTATTTCCGGCTTCAACATCATATCTATTTGTCCTGCCATCACCTGATCTTATCATACTGCTTCCAACAGCCACAAATACAGCCACAGCTATGATACTACAGGAAAATATGATAGAACGCAGTATCTTTCTGCGCCTGCGTCTCCTTCGACGTAAATTTGCCCCATGTCTGCAACATTTGTTTTGTGTCATGTCCACTTTCTATCCTCCTGCTTCTTTGTAACTGATATTGTGTATCATTACTCTATCAAAAGCATTCGTTTATTATGTTGCATACTTGTGTCATAGTTGTAAAATGTTCCAATATTAAATTGTATAAATAAATTGACCAATGGCAGTATTGCAGGATATTTTACCCTGTCACTGTATTAAGCAACTTTTGACTATATATTCTGTTATTTTGGCAAGTAATAATTCTTTTCGTATTCTATAATGGCATCGTAAACAGAAAGGAGATGAATTTCCATGAGAAATAAATTACACAATTTTATTAATAACTTACTTAGCTTTTATGCAAGCTTCTTTACTCACAGATTTTATCAAATGTAATGTGCACAACATAATTGCCATAATTTTTAGGAATTATTTTCTGTCGAGTATGTAAATCTTTTGATTATTTGATATATCCATATTATCATGCCTATACGGGCTAATGTTATCATTTTGTTATCGGCATTGATAACACTCACTCGGTAACTGTGGATAATAGCATTATGTTTCGTGTTAAATTATAAATGTATTTCTTTCACTTTTATTTAATAAAATCTTCAACCTGTTGTAGCAACATATTCCAATCTGTTCCCGTGACTGCTCCAGAGGCAAGTGTTACTGCAAGTTTCATAGAAAAATCGCCTGCAAATTTTTTGATTCCTGCAAGAGCCTTTCCTATACGATTTTTTTTCGGAACATCGCTTTTCAACTGCTCCTGAATCATTTCCAAATCATCTTTCACGTTCTCGATTTCTTCTGAGTCAACTCCCTGTATCTCAGGCAACGATGCAAGTAATTTATCAATCAGAGTACTCATAGAACTCGTATCATTTGTTGTGTTGTAAGTATTTATCACTCCAATATTCTGCTGGCTTGCCGAACCATTAACAGTTTCAATATTCTGAATATATGTATTTCCGCACATAGCTTTCGCCTCCTCGTCACAAACAATCATTTCCATCGAAAGATAATCATTTATACAATCTATAAGCGGTTTAAACGCCATGTCAAGGAAACTTTGAATATTATCATTTAATTTCTTACTCGACCAACAATATCGCATTGCCTGTCCACGCACATTTACCTTATCCTCATTGTTTATGAACAAAAGATAATCATACTGCGCCTTAATATGACACGCTTCATCTTCAGGCGGATTAAAATCTGCCCACCCTGAACAACCTATAGCGTAGCATTTCTTAAAATCATAATCAATACCTGAGATTTTATCTTTAATGAATCCTAATATCAGCTCATTTCCATTAATAAATTTCAAAAAACGTGAAAGGTTTATGTCTGCTGTATCATCAGTACTATTAAGCAGATTACTTGATAATCTGCGAAATTCTAAACTCATTTTTCTTAATTCTAATCTATTCATATATCCACCCCACAGTACGGACAAAATACCTTTGCCGCTCCGGCACAATAAAGCACCTTCACTCTGCGACCACAGCAAGAACAAGTAAACTCTGTTTCCGTAGTATCTTTATCCTTTAATTCTTTTGTTGCTACCTTTTTCAGTGGTTTAAAGTCCATTTTTATCAGGCTCTTGGAACGATTAACTGACCTCTGCATTTTCTTAAAAGTCTTGTTCAATTCATCTACCATATGATTATAAGCTATTGCCTGTGCCTGCTCGATTACATCTGATGACAGAAATTCATTTTTCTCTTTTGCCAGACCGCAATATGGACAAAACAATTCTTTAAAAGGTTCCTCATCATTCTGATATTCTCCAGCTTGCAATTTAAATTCTGAGTTGCAATAAGGGCACTCGAAGGTTACATATCCTTCGCTATCTCCCTGAATGGTTATTGTAAAATTTTCTGTTGACACGTCCTGCACCTCCCTTATCTTAAATTTCCATTTCTTAATTATTTTCTCTTGAATCCTCAATCAAATTTTTCTTCAACGCCTGAATCGTGTCTTGGTTCTTTTTAAGAAGTTCCAACTGCCTGTACGCCTTTTCCCTTAATATTTTCAGCCTTTCAATTTTCGGCACTTCTTGCCTTATTAAATCGGCATTTGTATCTTCTAGATTGATAAGTACCACCAATTCCTCTGCCGAGGCAAAATCTCTGATATTCGGTGTTTTTCCACTTATTCCTTTTTCATTTCTCCATTGCGCCGCCGTTTTTCCAAACAAAGCCATATTCAAAATATCAGCTTCTGAAGCATATGTATATGCCATCTCCTGCGGAGATAATGTCGGTGTTATCAGAAATTCCTTTACAGCCTCTGTATGGATACGATAATTTATTTTTGAAAGTTCTCTCTTTGCATCCCATCCAATCTCTAATCGGTTTGCTTCGTCTTTCTTTAACCGCTGATAGTCCTTGATAATATAGAGTTTAAATTCCGGTGAAATCCACGAAGCAAACTCAAAAGCAATATCTGTATGGGCATAAGTGCCACCATACCGGCCCGATTTTGATACGATACCGATTGCGTCTGTTGCTTTTATCCATTGCTGCGGTGTCAGCGTAAACGCATTATCTCCCGACTCCGCTTTAAACCTATCGAATTCGATAGGTTTAAAATTGGGATTGTGAATTTGTTCCCACAAGCCCAAAAACGAAATCGTGGAATGGTTACGCATCCAGTTTGCCACCACGATAAAAGCATTATCAGGATTTTTATATTTGGCAATGTCAGTCAACGAAATATAAGCGTCCTCATTAACAATATCGCCCATTACTCTGATTTCTGTTCCATTAGCGTCTATTTTCATGTTTTTCATATAATAAACTTTTCCTTTTTAACAGTATTTAGTAATAGTAAAAACTTGCTATTTATATCCAATAACCTCTTTAGAAACTTTCTCAATTATTTCAGGACTGATCGAAGCTGCATTTCTACGGTTTCAATACTACATATATTCTGAATAGATTTACCACAACAAGAACAAGTGCTTGTTTCTGATCTTGGTACTGAATAATACGCTATTTTTTTAATTTTCATATTAACACCTCTATCACAAGAAAACTTGGTTTCTTGTTACTTTAATATTCTCTGTTTTAATAAGTAATGGTGCTATAATTTATACAGCACCATTATCTTTTAAAAATTTTCTATACATGTTTTCAATTCTATTCAAATCATCTTTGTGTAAATCACCGATTTTGAATATAAAGCTATCTTTTGTAAGTAGCGTTACTTTTGATACTCTCGCAGTCGAAGCCAATCTCAAACTCGCTTCTTCCCAATAGATAATAGGAGTATCATAAGGATCTTCTTTTCTTACCTTATGCTTTGTTATCTTGACAGATAATACACCAAGTAAATTTTCATCAAGCACCACAACAGGTCTATTCAATATTCTACTTGGATCTTCTTCTAATGGAAATTCAACAAACCATACTTCTCCTTTGTTCATTATTCGATACCTCTTTCTTTTTTCATTTGCTCAAACATATCATCCCATTCTGATTCAGTTGCCCAATCGTCAACAGAAGATATTGTCGCTTTCCCTTCTTTATTGTAATTTGTATTTTTCATTGCTAACTGATATGATTTCAAGCCATATATTCCCGTATTCATATCAGGATGAAATGGTAAAGCCTGTTCTCTTACAGCTTGTTTAGCAGCCATTGTAAAGAAAGTAGTCATATCCATTCCAAGATTAGACATAAGCTCCTGTAATTGAGCTTTCAGTGTTTCATCAATTCTCATTGTTACATTTGTATTTGCCATATATATCACTCCTTTCTTTTCTTTAATATTATTATATTCTCCATTTGCATCACTGTCAATACATTGTTATAACATTGCACATGAAACTATTTATTTACTTATATTCAATATATTCATCATTTGTTTCTTCAAATTCATTAATTCGTTTAAGTAGTTCGGCTTCTGTTATAGTTTCATATTCTCCACAACTGTAACCAGATTCATAGCAGCAATCATCTCCTTCATAATGGTCATTAAAGTTACCACATACAGGACAATATTCGAAGTCTGCTGTTGTTCCGTAACCGATTTCCCAGTTACCATTTTCAAGGCGATTATAATCAGTCCAAAAGCCATAATTACCGCCATCGTTACATTTTTCAGAATCATAGTTTGAATAGTCATAGAATCGCACTCGATTAATTCCATCTAAATTGTCTTTCATAATATTTTACCTCACTTCTCTATTTGTTTTACACAATATCATTTAACAACTTCGTCAAATTTAACCAAACGGCATATAATTTTCATCTTCTTCATTATTTTCCTCAAAATCATTATCGTCTTCTCCATTATCAATACAAGTATCATAACCATCATTTCCTATTGTAAAATGTTGAAGAAAATCAACTTCAATAAAGTTTGCCATTTCTTGAATCTTTCTTGTAATATTAATATCATTTACACTTACATCTTTTGAACCATTTGGATGATTATGAGCTACAATAAACTTATTTGCACCAGACAATAATAAAAATATTGCAAGTTCTCTCATTTTTATAATAGAAGTGTCTGCGCTTCCATGTGATAATTCAAACACTCCTTGTGGAATCATTTGACAATTAAATGATATAACATAAACATATTCTTCTTCTAAATACTTCATCTCAAACGTTTTGTTTAAAAAATCAACAATTTTATTGTACGATGAAAAATCCGAATCCCATTGAATTTTCTCTTTTTCTTTTAACATTGGGAAGTTATTCTTTTTATTTCTGAATGTAATATATCTTTTAATTTCCATTATGTTGCTCTCCTTAAAAAATAGATTTTGCGATTATATCGGCAGCCATATCATTATACTGATTTAAATTATTTTTTAAATAGATCTTCGTTGTTTCTGTTCTGGCATGTCCTAATAGCTGCTGCACCACATATATATTTTCATCTGTCTTTTCCAACATAATATTTGCAAAAGAAGCCCTTAATTTATGAGGTGTTACTGAATATCCAAGGGCTTCTTTCGTATATTTTTTTACTATATTAGATAATGAACTTTGTGTTATTCGATTTTTTGATTTAGAAATAAATAAAGCGTCTTCATTCGTATCAATAATATTCTCCCTATCATTTATCCAATCTAAAATTGCCTTTTCTAATTGAGGACTCATAGTAAATGTTTTATCTTTATGTCCCTTCTCTATTACGCTTTTAATTATATGATTTCCAAAATCAATATCTTCAATATTAATTTCACTTAATGCTGTTTCACGAATTCCTGTTTGCATAAACAACATTAAAATCGCTCTATCTCTTGATTTCCATTTATATTGCATTGCTACAGATCTTCTATTTCCTGCACCGCATTCAACTGCTAACAGTATTTCTTTTAAATCATCTTCATCTAAAAATTTTCTATTAACAAAATCTTCACCACGAACTCTTTTAATCTTGCTCATTGGATTTATATTTATGTAATCATTTTCTAACAAAAAATCAAAAAAACTTTTTAGTACACTATGATAACATTTTCTATAAGATAGAGAAGATTGTTTTTTATTTCCATTTTTATCTTCTACATATTCAATTGAATCCAAAAAACGAGTAATATCAAATTTACTTATTTGGTCAGCCTCAACTTCTTTTACATTTTGAGAATTAACAAAATATAAAAATTTTGCAATTTTTCTAATGTATTCTCTACAAGCTGCTGGTTGTCTACCTGCTTTAAATTCATAATAATATTCTGTTACATATTGAGGTAGAATTACTAATATCTCTTTAATATTATTTTCAATTTGTAATGAATGTTCTAATCTACCTTTCATTTTTATCACCAACCTTTATAACATATTATTTAATTTTTCAATGCTATTTAATAAGTTTTTTAAACTGTTAGTGGTATCTTCAATTGTTTTAGATAAATCTTCTACACTTTCATCTTCTTTTTTATCATTTTCCTTGTTTAAGCAGTCTTCATAGACATGACCACCATTTTCAACATACATATTAAATAGCATATCGCCTAAGACAATCTCAAATAATTTTCCATTATGATAAACATTATAATCAGGCACTTCATTTATTGGTGCTCTAAATCTAAACACACTTAAAATAGCAAATTGTGTATCTTCATAACTATCAAAATAATATTTTTCCTCTGGATTATCGCTTACTGTGTAATACCATTCTTTCATTATTCTTATCTCCTTTATTTTTTACCTCGTCTATATCTCACTCTTGCCTCTTCCTCTTTTATAAAATTATCTTTTAACGAATCAGCTTCATTATATAGTGTTCTTTGATAATACAGTCTATCCTTATAAAATGTGTTATATGGTTCAGACATATTCTCATAATATTCTTTTACATATATAGGGAAAAATGCATTTATATCTTCCATTAAAGCACCTTGACCTAACATACTTTCAATGGTACTATCTGTTAATCGGACTATTTTTCTTGTTTCAGGATCAAACAATACTGAAAAAGATTTTTGAGAAACACCATAACCAGACCATAAATGTAACATTTTATAATGTTCTTCTGTAAAAATCATAAATCTCTCAACATATAATTTTCCTGTTTTAAAATCTTTATATCTATATCCTGGAAATGTATCTTTTCTGTGTTCGTCATCACCATATCGTATATGTGTTCTATCACTTTCACCTCTTAAAGTTTTTGCTCTTTCTTCTTGATATTTTTTTTCAGCTCTATCTTGAGATATATTTTTTACATACTTGCCAGTTTCGCAATCCTTCAGCAGTATATCTCCATTATTTGCCTTATGATATGTCATAACATGATTTGTATTTAGATCTCTTTTTGTCATATTATGATCTAAATATGTATTTGTTTCATTATCTCTATATTTTGTTCGATTTTCATTATCTTCTAATGAATTTTTAATACCCATAGCTCCCTTGCAACCCAAACCGAATGCTGTATAAAATAATCCAAATAATCCCATCTCACTACCTCCATTATCTCTATTTCCGTTACCATATTACTACTTTTATTATATCACTACTATCTCGTCTTTACTACTGTCAAAAATCTCGTAGAAATTTTCTTCATAGATACCATCTATCTTATCAGCCTCTTCATGTTCATTCAGAACATAAGTCGCATCTTCTAATGAATCGAAACTATCTATGACATTTCCACCTTGCCTATATCATACATTCTCCTTACTAAAAGCATTATTTAAAACAATGTTACCATTTTTATTTATTGTATCTGTATAATGATTTGTGTATATCTCAATTGTTGTTTGTAGATTTTTATGTCCTAACCTCTCCTTAATATACATAAAACTAGCTCCATTTTCATATAGAATTGTTCCATGAGTATGTCTTAAACTATGTGTATCATACTGAGGGAAATGCAACTGTTTATGAATTATAGAGGATGTATGTTGTGTCGTTCTTGCACTAATATATGAACCGTCTTCTCGTCTACAAATAAAATCAACTTCATAAGGTGACTTTTCTTGAGATACTTTATTCATTGGTAATATGTCATCAGTTTTGGCATATGTCATTTCATTTTCGCTATAATAATGATTATAGTATTCATCAAAATATTCCCTTGCTTTTAGTTGTTTGTCGTGTTCTTTTTTCAGAGCTTCTAATATTACATCGTCAAGTTCTATTGTTCTAAAAGAATTATATTTAGGTTTAGAGAAGTACCAATATCCATTAGATTTAGATGTGCCATTAGTTCTTTTCTTCTCTTCTTCTGATCTTGCTTCGCCTGCTTCCCATTGAACTTGTCTATTAACCGAGAGTGTTTTATTCTTAAAATCAATATCTTCCCATACAAGCCCATATATCTCTCCCAAGCGTAATCCTGTATGATAACCAATCATAATAGGGATATAAGCTGACGAGCCTTCGGGGAATCTTTCAAATATTTTTTGCATAACATCTTGAGGAATATATACGTGTTTCTTACTCCTCGTGGCTTTCTTTGGTTGTTTTTTTGTTGGAACTACTAAATTTATTGCAGGTGTTGATACGATATAATGTCTGTCTAAAGCATAAGTAAATGATTTTGTTAATAATCCTTTAACTGAGTTTACTGTATTGATTGAGTAGCCTTCATCATACATTTTGGTAATGAAGTCTTGTAGAGTATCTTTGGTAATAGTTTTTAGCTTGTATGAGCCGATTTCAGGTTTGATATATAATCTAATCTTTTTTTCATATCCTACAAGTGTAGAAGATTTACAAGTAAGTTTGCAGTCTTTCTCTAACCACATATCTAGGAAATCAGCATACGACATATCTGAAGGTTCAACAACTTGTCCCACATGTTCATATGCTTGCTGTGCTATCTTACCAGCTTCTCTAGCTTCTCTTTTTGTAGCAAAGCCTGATTTAGACTTCCATTTTCTTTTCCCATCAACTGATGCTACTTCAAATCTATAACGATATGAGAATGTACCATCTTTATTTGTACGTTTATCAATCATTATATCAGTCATACAATACCTCCTTATTAATGTACAAAGAGTATATCATCTCATGGACACATTTTCAGATTACGTGTCCATGATGTGTCCACAGAGCAAAAATTAACACAGTTTTATAATTTCAGAGATAAAAAAGAGGACTCTTAGAAAATATCCAAAAGTCCTCAATCCTTATAAAATCAAGCTTTCTATTTAGAATTTGCCCTCATCAGCAGCCTGCTGAACAGAAACGGCTACTGCTACTGTAGCACCAACCATTGGGTTATTACCCATTCCGATAAGTCCCATCATCTCAACGTGAGCTGGAACTGATGAAGATCCTGCGAACTGTGCATCTGAATGCATACGTCCCATTGTATCTGTCATACCGTATGAAGCTGGTCCTGCTGCCATGTTGTCTGGGTGAAGTGTACGTCCTGTACCACCGCCTGATGCTACTGAGAAGTACTTCTTGCCCTGCTCGATACACTCTTTCTTGTATGTACCTGCTACCGGATGCTGGAAACGAGTTGGGTTTGTAGAGTTTCCTGTGATAGAAACACCAACGTTCTCGTGATGCATGATTGCAACACCTTCCTGAACATCATCTGCACCGTAACACTTAACTGTTGCACGGAGTCCATCTGAGTATGCATGCTCAGAAACGATGTTGAGCTTAGCTGCCTTGTAGTCATACTGTGTCTCTACAAATGTGAATCCGTTGATACGTGAGATGATCTGTGCAGCGTCTTTTCCAAGTCCGTTAAGGATAACACGCAGTGGTTTCTGACGAACCTTGTTTGCCTTCTCAGCGATTCCGATAGCACCCTCAGCAGCTGCGAATGACTCGTGACCTGCTAAGAAACAGAAGCACTCTGTCTCCTCCTCGAGGAGCATCTTTCCAAGGTTACCATGTCCTAAACCTACCTTACGGTGATCAGCAACTGATCCAGGGATACAGAATGCCTGAAGTCCCTCTCCGATTGCTGCTGCAGCGTCTGCTGCTCTTCTACATCCTTTTTTGATTGCGATTGCTGCACCAACTGTGTATGCCCAGCAAGCGTTCTCGAAACAGATTGGCTGGATTTTCTTTACCTGATCGTAAACATCAAGTCCAGCGTCCTTTGTAATCTTTTCAGCTTCTTCGATTGAGCTGATACCATAGCTGTTAAGTACAGCATTGATCTGGTCTATTCTTCTTTCATATGCTTCAAATAATGCCATTGTCGTTCTCCTTTCCTCTTATTCCTGTCTTGGATCGATGATCCTAACAGCACCCTGCTCTGGAGTTACACGACCGTATGATCCTGAAGCTTTCTCCCAAGCTGTGTTAGCGTCATCACCCTTTTTGATAAAATCTGTCATTTTTCCAAGAGAAACGAACTGGTATCCAATTACTTCATCGTTCTTGTCAAGAGCGATTCCTGTTACATAGCCCTCAGCCATCTCAAGGTAACGAACTCCCTTTGCCTTTGTTGCGTACATTGTACCAACCTGTGAGCGAAGTCCCTTTCCTAAATCCTCAAGTCCTGCTCCAACAGCAAGTCCATCATCAGAGAATGCAGACTGTGTACGACCGTAAACGATCTGTAAGAATAACTCTCTCATAGCTGTATTGATGGCATCACAAACTAAGTCTGTGTTTAATGCCTCAAGAATTGTCTTACCCTGTAAGATTTCTGCTGCCATAGCTGCAGAGTGTGTCATTCCTGAGCATCCGATAGTCTCAACTAATGCCTCTTCAATTACTCCATTCTTTACATTGAGTGAGAGCTTGCAGGCACCCTGCTGTGGTGCACACCAGCCTACACCGTGTGTAAATCCTGAAATGTCCTCAATTTTCTTAGAATGAACCCATTTTCCTTCTTCTGGGATAGGAGCTGGCTCATGTTTTGCGCCCTTAGCTACAGGACACATGTTTTCAACTTCCTTAGTGTAAATCATCTTAAGACTCCTTTCGTTATGGTTTTAACATACCCGATTTATTCTCTCATATTTTTTGTCATAAGTCTAGAGTATCATCGACAAAAAACAACAAAAATACAATATTTTTTCAAACAACATTACTATTTTTTAAGAACTACGTTGTCCTTGTCCTTAAAAATGTGGTTTGCAGGGATGACTCCGCGTACTCTTGAAAGCGGATAAATGTTTGAATTTCTTCCTATTACTGTTCCCGGATTGAGCACTGAGTTGCAGCCTACCTCCACATGGTCACCGAGCATAGCGCCGAATTTCTTGCGGCCGGTTTCAATCTCCTCTTTTGTATCATAAACATCCTTTACGACTACAAGAGTCTTGTCGCTCTTTACATTTGATGTAATAGAGCCTGCGCCCATATGTGATTTGTAGCCAAGAATTGAATCACCTACATAGTTGTAATGAGGCACCTGTACTGAGTTGAAGATGATGACATTTTTGAGCTCTGTGGAGTTACCTACTACTGAGCCCTTTCCTACGATTGCGCTGCCACGGATAAAAGCACACTGTCTGATTTCTGCATCCTCGCAGATGATGAGCGGACCGTGCAGATATGCGCTGTCAAATACTGTTGCGCTCTTTGCTACCCAGATATCTTCTCCTCTTTTCTCATAGATTTCAGGGTCGAGTGTTGGTCCTATCTCCTTGATGAAATCACTTATTCCGGCAAGTGCCTCCCATGGATAAGTGAACTGTGATAAATACTCCTTTGCGATTGTTTCATCCAGATTATAGAGGTTTGTTATTTTTGCGTTTTCCATTTTTCTATGTCCTTTCTTTTATGTATTATGTGAAAAATTATTGACTATTGTTTTAACTTTCATTTTAATATTTAAACTTAAATATAAGTATTAAACATAAATATAAAAATTCATATTAATTATAGATTTAATAATTAATTATCAGCAGAGCTACTCACCGAACAGCTCATGCGCCGCCGCAAGTGCCGCCTCCGACACATCATCTGCCTGTGCACTATCAGCTGCCATATCAAATCCTGCCAGAAATTCCTCTGGGATTCCCATCTCATCCATGGTTGTATTATTCATGGTTGTCTCATCCGAAACATCATCTGCCGTGCTCTGCACTTCTTCCTCACCCGGGTTATCGAAATCAAATGATATCTGGTCATTTTCAAACTTAAGGCATGTATCGAATACATTTCCCGCCTTGGAGGTGAAGCCTGTGACCTTCTTTTTGGTCTTTCCTGTGGTAAACAGCTCCGTGAGAATTTCCTCTGAAAGCTCCACCTTTGCCACAGTATGCCAAACATTGAAGCCGCACTCACACTCATATTTCCACTGTGTCTTTTTGAGAGGTCTGCCACACTTTGGACAGAGCACATTTGTCTCGATTGGCTTAGGCTTTTCGGGGAAATCAAAGGCTATATCTCCGTCTTCTGTGAGCTTTAGCGGTGCGTCAAACTTCATGCCTGTCTTTGAGACAAATCCTGATATAACTTCTGTCTTTTTCTTTGTCAAAAGCTCCTTAAGGACTGATTCCTTTATTTTGACGCTTGCGACCTTGCCCACCATAAAGCGGCAGCTCTCAGGATCATCACGCCTGTTGTTCTCACATACAAAGCCAAACGGCGCCACCTGGATTTTGCCTCCGCACTTCGGACATACTACATCCTTCACTGTCTTTGGCTCTACATGGTCAAAATCAAACTGGACAGAGAGCTTTTTGTTTTCATCCTCCTTAAGCACCAGGCACGCATCGAAGCGTTTCCCGCTTTTGGATTTAAAGCCTCGTATGGTCTCGGTCTTTTTATCATTAAGAAGCTGCTTTAAGTTTGCGGCTGTGATTGTCTTTCCCGCAATCTGTCCCACCGAAAAGCGGCAGCTTCCCGGCTCATCACCCTTGTAGTTCACACAGCCATAGCCAAACGATGTCTTTTTTATCTGACCACCACAAAGCGGACAGACGACATCCTTTATGATTTCGTCCTCCACATTGTCAAAGTCAAATGCTACGACGGTGTGCATTTTCTCACTTCCCTCTGTGACCGGCTCCTTCTTTAAAACGAGGCATGCGTTGAAGCGCTTTCCCGATTTTGATTTAAAGCCCTTTATCGTCTCTGTTCTGCCGTTTGCCATGAGCTCTAAAAACTGTACCTGTGACAGCTGCTTGTCTGCTATCCTTCCAACGAAGAAATGGCAGCCATCCTCTGTCTGTCTGTTATAGTTTGCACATCGGTAGCCGTATGGCGACACATATATATCGCCTCCACAGTCCGGGCATACAATGCCCTCGACCTTTTGCGGCTTTACATTTTCAAAATCAAATGTGGCTGATACCTTGTTCGTCTGTTCATCCTTGTTGAGCTTTAAGCATGCATCAAAGCGTTTGCCGCTCTTCGACTTAAAACCACGGATTGTGTCGGTGATTCCTTCTTCAATCAGCTTTTTGACCTGTTCCTCCGGAATATCAAGTCCTGCCACCTGTCCGATATTAAAATTACATCCTGATTTATCATTTTTGTAATTGGCGCAGCCATAGCCAAACGGTGTGGTCACTATCTCACCGCCGCAGACCGGGCACTTGACACCTATCTTTCGTCTGGCCGCCGCACCTCTGGCATTTTTGCCTGCAAAGCTACTGATGCGGTCTGCAATCTCAGGGCGCAGATTCTGCTCAATCATCTTTTCTGTCTCTTTGCGGATAAAGCTCTCAAGCTTTCCCCTGTATTCCCAGAAATCCACCGTGCCCCTTGTAATTCCGTCCAGTCCCTTTTCCCAGTTGGCTGTCATCTTTGGATTAAGAAGTGCCGGAACTGTCATGTATACGACCTCAAACACCATCTCGCCAAGGCTTTCTGGTGTGAGTATCTGTGTCTTTTTGTTCAGATTCAGATATCCTATACGGACAAGCTTCTGGATTATCTCCGCTCTCGTTGCTGAGGTGCCTATTCCTGAGCCCTTTATCTGCTCACGAAGCTCCTCGTCCTCGATAAGCTGTCCTGCATTTTCCATGGCAAGCACCATGGAGCCTGATGTATAACGCTTTGGCGGAGATGTCTTACCAAACTTGATATTATAGCCTTGGCATGCTATCTCATCCCCCGCCTTTAGCTTATCGACAAGCTCAAGCATCACCTTGGGATTTACGACTATCTCATCATTGCTGCCGTTTGCTGTGCTGTTTTCATCTGTACTATCTGCAGTTTCAGTGTTTTTACCAAGTATTCGTGCGTTTGATTCCTCAAACGACTTCTTTTTCGGCGGATTCGCCACCTGTAAATAGCCCTCGCTCTTTAGTACCTTTGATGATGCAAAAAAACTTTCCTTATCCACATCTACGACAAGCTTCACATTCTCATACTCTGCCGGAGGATAAAAAATACTAAGGAAACGCCTGACAATCAGCTCAAATACTGCTCTTTGAAGCGATGTAAGCCCCGAAAGCTCTGTAAGCTGACCTGTCGGAATGATAGCATAGTGGTCTGTTACCTTGCTGTCATCCGTGTACTGCGTATCAGCTATGTTGGCATATAGCCTCTTTTGCATAATATGCTCCACAAAGTCTGCTGTCGGTTCAAAACCTTTAAGCTTGCTTATATTTTTTCCAATCTCCTTTGCCACAGCGCTTGAGAGCACCCTGGCATCTGTTCTAGGATAGGTGGTGAGCTTTTTTTCATACAGATCCTGAGCCACCTGTAATGTCTCATCAGGGCTGATTTTAAACTTCTTTGAGCACTCTGCCTGCAGCTCCGCCAGGTTGAAAAGAAGCGGTGCTCTTTTTTTAGTAATATTCTTAACTATAGATTTAACTTTTGCCTGTTTGCCGTTTAATTCTTCAATTAAAGCGAGTGCATCTTTTTCCTCTTTGAAGCCGTTTTCCTTGTATAAAAGCGGTGATTCAAAGTACCTTGAGCCTTCTACAGCCTTCCACTCTGCCTCTACACCGGCATCCGTAAACCTGCCGATTACCCTGTAAAACGGAGTCTCCTTAAAGTTTCTGATTTCGCGCTCACGGATTACTACCATTCCAAGCACACAGGTCATCACTCGTCCGACCGCGATTGCCGTGTACGAGCGTGTACCCGCTGCATCGTTTAGCAGATTGCCGTATTTGACCGACATGACACGCGAAAAGTTGATGCCCATCGCATAATCCTCGATGGTACGCATGATGCCGCTCTTTCCGAGGTTTGCATACGCACTCATCGGCTTTGCCTCTTTTATGCCTCTTAGGATTTCCTCCTCAGTCTGCGAATCTATCCAGACTCGAAGCTCCTCCATGCCTTCCCTGACACCACCAAAGTTTCTGATATTCTCCTCGATGGTCTGTCCTTCTTTTCCGGCATCACCTGCCCAGTAAACTCTGTCAATGTCCTCTCTCTGCAAAAGAGCGTGCACAATATTGTACTGCTTGCGCACGCTGTCTATCACATCATATTTGTATTCCTTTGGCAGAAACGGCAGATCCTCAAGACGCCATTTCTTGTATTTCATGTCGTATGACTCAGGGTAGACCAGCCCGACCAGATGTCCCACGCACCATGAAATCACATATTCTCCATTTTCTATATAACCATCATTGCGTCCGCTCACCCGCAGCACCTTCGCAAATTCCTGTGCCACGGATGGCTTCTCTGTTATTATCAGTGATTTTCCCATAAGCTCCTCTATAATTCATTCATGTTGATGAGCTTGAATCTAGGGTCTCTGACCACATAGCTTTGCAGTGCAGGCTCAAAATCTGTTGCCGAAAACAGATAATAGTCATCAGATGTAAGCCTTGCCTGATCCATAGCCATAGCCATATTCTCGCACATATCCATGGTCATCATTGGCTTGTCCCAGTTGCAGAAGCCGATGATACTCCTTCTATCCTCGCTCTGAGCCACGATGTCTATGCGGCCTGTCTTTCCAATCCATGTACCCACACGCTTTATGGTAAACGGAAGCTGTCCCATCTGATTTAATATAAGCAGATACTCTGTGCAGACCTCTCTGAAATATCTCTCAAGATACGCATCAAGCTCTTTTTCTATATATGTATCATAAAACTCTTCCGGTGAAAGCAGATACAGATTAGACATATTCGGATAGACAAACTTAAACCAGAAATTAACAAATGTGTCTTTTATCTGATATACGCCCTTCTTTGCATTTTCCCATCCGCCGGTCTCAAATGAAACTACTTTTTCCACGATATTGAAGGCGGCAAGATTCTTTAAATATACGCTGATTTTGGCACGTGAAAATCCTGTCGCATGGAAAATATCATTGAGCTTGTTCTCGCCTCTTGCGATTGCTGCAAGTATTGTGCTATATGCAGAAAGCTCTCGAAGCTCTGCGGATATAACAGCATCCGCCTCACCATACAGTGCTCCCGATGGTGTCAATACGAGCCTGCATATATTATCCTTAAAGGATTTAGCTGCATCCCACTTATCCAGATATGCCGGAACTCCACCGATTGCTCCGTAAATTCTCACGATTTCCGCGACCGGAAGACTTTCAAAATGTCTTACAACCTCAAGGAAATTGAGCGATCCAAGCTTCATTTCGGCTCCCTTAAACTGCTCTGCTGCCTCTTGTGTGGCCCAGACTGTAGATGATGTGGCAAGTATTATAAGTACAGGCCCCGGATACAGCTTGTGCTTTTTAAGCTTTGCAACTGCTTCCATAAATGATGTATCCCTCTTTGCCACAAACTGTGCCTCATCGATTATCACGACGAGCTTGGAAGGGTCTCCTGATTTGATTCTCGCGAAGTACTCCTCATATGTCTGTCTGCTCAGGCTCACCTTGTACTGACGGCTTATCTCCTCCCCCATCATCTCAAGCTGATGCTCTGGCGATGCCTGTCTGCATCTGTAGTAAAAGAATTTCTTTCCGTCACAAAATTCCTTTATGAGCTCCTCCTTTTGACAGCCTCTCCTTCCGTAGAGCACTACGAGTTGGTTACCCGACTCTTTATAGAGCTGCTCAAGTTTCTCTAAATCTGTGTGTTTTGCTTTCATAAATATTCCTCCAAAATAATCAACTGGAAATATTATATCACAATTTAACACATATACAAATAGATTTTAATTATTATTTCCGAGCTCCTATTGTAGCTTTCACTTTATTTCTGACAAACATATAGCAGATAGCCTGCATGATGATTGTCGCTATCCATGAACCGGGATATGATATAAACAGGAAAAACAGCGACCTGTGGCTTGGAAACAGACCATATATCCAGATGATTCTGACTCCGACTGTTCCTATTATAGAAAGTATCATAGGTACAGTTGAGTATCCCATTCCTCTTAGTGCTCCCGGAAAAAGGTCCATGATTCCACACAGGAAATATGGGATTGTTGTAATCGAAATAATCTCAAGTCCTGATTTAATTACCTCGCTATTACTTGTATATATGCCAAGTATCTGTGTTCCAAATATGTATGAAGCACTTCCCATCACAAGTGCTACCGCTGTCGTGAGGAACAGACAGTCTATCAGTACCCTGTCCATTCTCTTTTGTTTTCCTACCGCATAGTTCTGGCTCGTGAAGCTCATGCAGGCCTGTGTGATTGAGTTGACAGATACATACAAAAAGCCAAGTATATTGTTTGCCGCCGTATATCCAGCCATTGCTATTGAGCCAAAGGAATTGACTGATGACTGAAGCATGGCATTTGAGATATTTATGACTGTGCTCTGTATGCCGGCCGGAATTCCCACCTGAAATATCTGAAGCATATATTCCTTATCAATCGCAAGCTTATTAAAGCAGAGCTTATAGCTGGTATCTGCTTTGCTCAAACAATATAATACAAGTACGCTGGAAACAAACTGCGAAACAATCGTACCGATTGCAACACCTGCAACATCCAGTTTGCACACTATTACAAAAAACAGATTGAGCAGTGCATTGATACAGCCTGAAATAATCAAAAAGATAAGAGGTCTCTTTGTATCGCCGACAGCACGCAAAATCGCCGCACCATAGTTATAAAGCATAAAAAACGGCATACCGCAAAAATAAATCCTCATATAAATAGTGGAAAGACCTATGACATCATCCGGTGTACCCATGATTTCCAGCGCACCCCTTGCAAAAATAACACCGACCACACCCATCACAATACCACTTATGAGCGCAATCATAATAGCGGTGTGCACCGTCTTAGACATCTCCTCATCCTTGCCTGCCGCATAAAATCGGGCAGCGAGCACATTCGCACCAAGCGATATACCCATAAACAGATTGACAAACACATTGATAAGTGCCGTAGTCGAGCCAACAGCCGCAAGTGATTTGCTGCCACTAAACTGTCCCACGACAATAATATCCACCGCATTGAATGCCAGCTGTAAAATACCCGAAATCATAAGCGGCAACGCAAATGAAATAAGCTTATCCATTATTGAACCGTTCACCATATCAATTTCATACTTATTATTCTTCACTTATATCTACCTCTTAAATATATTCTACTCAGATTATCTATTTTACCACGATAAAATATAAATTCAAGCGTAACTATTTAAAACAACTGAGAATAAAAAAGCCCAAAAAAGAGAGCCTCTTTTAAGAGGCTCGACTTTTGCATAATAATTAATTCACAGAGTGAGGATTTTCCGTTCAATACACTGCCTTCACCGGAGAGTACACAGTATGTTCCGAAGAAAAAATATGAACTGCCACGGGTTTCCAACAGGTCAAATGACAGTTTAGACTTGCAAACTGCCATAACCTATCCGTAAATAATCCCGTGGCTGACTTCATATTTTTTCTGAGGAATACTACTGTGTGCTACACCGGTGCCCACAGCCCACAAACGGAAAATCCGCCCTCCTTAATAAATTTTCCAGCAAATTGCTAAATCTACTTCTTTGTGATGTAACCCTGTGCCTTAAGAAGCTCTGCACAAAGCACTGCTCCACCTGCTGCACCACGTACTGTGTTGTGTGAGAGTCCGACGAACTTCCAGTCATAGACTGTATCCTCTCTGAGACGTCCAACATTGATTCCCATACCATGCTCATAATCCACATCAAGTGCAACCTGAGGACGATTATCCTCTTCACAGTATCTGATGAACTGCTTTGGTGCGCTTGGAAGCCCAAGCTCCTGTGGTACTCCGCTGAACTTCTCGAGTGCCTCGATGAGCTGCTCCTTTGTAGGGTTCTTTTTGAACTTGACAAATACAGCTGCTGTATGACCGTTTAATACAGGAACACGGATACACTGGCATGTGATAACCGGTGACTCTGCAGGAACAATCTGTTTCTTCTCATCATCCACATATCCCCAGAGACGAAGCGGCTCTTTCTCAGATTTTTCTTCCTCTCCACCGATGAATGGAATGATGTTTCCAACCATCTCAGGCCAGTCCTTGAATGTCTTTCCGGCACCTGAGATTGCCTGATATGTTGTAGCAACAACCTCATATGGCTCAAACTCTTTCCATGCTGTAAGAACCGGAGCATATGACTGGATTGAGCAGTTTGGCTTTACTGCTACGAAACCTCTCTTTGTACCGAGACGCTCCTTCTGATATTTGATAACCTCCATGTGCTGTGGGTTGATTTCAGGTACAACCATTGGCACATCAGGTGTCCATCTGTGGGCACTATTGTTTGAAACTACAGGAGTCTCTGTCTTTGCGTAGTCCTCCTCGATCTTCTTGATCTCGTCCTTTGACATATCAACGGCTGAGAATACGAAGTCAACCTGTGAAGCAACCTCTTCCACCTCATTGACGTTCTTTACGATGATTTTCTTAACTGCCTCAGGCATTGGTGTGTCCATTTTCCATCTATCACCAACGGCGTCCTCGTATGTCTTGCCTGCACTTCTTGGGCTGGCTGCAATTGTTGTTACCTCGAACCATGGATGATTCTCTAAAAGAGAAATAAATCTCTGTCCTACCATTCCTGTTCCACCGAGGATACCTACTTTAAGCTTTTCACTCATTACTCTAATCTCCCTATCTTCTAGAATTTCTTCGACCATGTCATACACTATACTTTGACATTAAAATCAGGTTTTGTCCGTCTGTCGCGTACAACTGTCTTTATAGGAAATATATTACTTGAAACTCTAATGAAAAACAAGGAAAAAACTATATTAAATTAATAATTTTTCTTCCTGTTTTTTATAAAATATGCACAAAAACTACACTTCATCCTGCCAATTTGACTTCATATACTCGTCGTAAACGGCAATTACCTTGTCCATTGATGTCTTTGATGGTGCTCCAACTGTACACCTTGTGCTGACACAGGTCTCCATTGAAATGGCATCAAATACATCCTCCTCAAATACCGGAGAGATAGCCTTGAGCTCGTCGATGCTCATATCGTCGATTGCAATGCCCTTGTCGATGCAGTAAAGCACTATTCTTCCTACAATACCATGTGCATCCCTAAACGGTACACCCTTTTTAACGAGATAATCAGCTGCATCTGTGGCATTTGTAAAGCCATTGTTTGCACTCTTTCTCATCACGTCCTTGTTAAACTTCATTGTATCAATCATTCCTGTAAAAAGTGCGATACATCCCTTTGCAGTGTCGAATGCATCAAATGCCAGCTCCTTATCCTCCTGCATATCCTTGTTGTACGCAAGCGGAATACCCTTCATGGTGGTGAGAAGCGACATGAGCGCACCGTATACACGGCCTGTCTTTCCTCTGACAAGCTCTGCTATATCAGGATTTTTCTTCTGTGGCATGATTGAGCTTCCTGTGCTGTACGCATCGTCAATCTCAACAAACTGGTACTCGTTTGAATTCCATATGATAATTTCCTCAGAAAAACGTGACAGATGCATCATGATAGTTGAAAGAGCCGATAAAAACTCAATCAGATAATCTCTGTCTGACACACCATCCATACTGTTAAGTGTCGGTCCGTAAAAATCCAGAAGCTGTGCTGTATAGTCCCTATCAAGCGGATATGTAGTGCCTGCGAGTGCTCCTGAGCCAAGCGGACAATAGTTCATTCTCTTATATATATCGCACAGTCTTGATCTGTCTCTCTTAAACATCTCAAAATATGCGCCCATATGGTGAGCCAGAGTGATTGGCTGGGCCTTCTGCAGATGTGTAAAGCCCGGCATGATAGTCTGTGTGTTTTCTTTCATAATCTTAAGGATAACAGCTAAAAGCTCCTTAAGCTCATTATCAGTCTCCTTCACTGTCTTTCTGGTGAAAAGACGCATGTCAAGAGCTACCTGGTCGTTTCTGCTTCGGCCTGTGTGAAGCTTCTTTCCTGTGTCACCAAGCCTGTCTATGAGTGTAGCCTCAACGAAGCTGTGGATATCCTCATACTTTGAGCTGATTTCAAGCTCCCCTGACTCTACCTCCTTAAGTATCTGCTTTAGGCAAGCCACTATATCATTGCTCTCTGCCTGTGAGATGATGCCCTGCTTTCCAAGCATCGTGACATGGGCGATGCTGCCCTCTATATCCTCTTTATAAAACTTCTGATCAAATGAAATGGACGCATTGAAATTGTAAACGAGCTGATCTGTCTCCTTTGTGAAACGTCCTCCCCATAACTGTGCCATGAGATTCCTCCTTGATTATTAAATGATGATTTATTTTCATGTATCACAATGTATTATATAAAAATAAGATGTGATACCGCCGTCTGCTCTAAACAGCCGCTTTACTGTGCTAAATTATATAATAATTTTTGCTGTCACGCAACCACATTTTCACCCACGTGCTGCAATCTCTCTGTCACGCTGTTCCTTGGAAAATACACAGCCGCAGTAGTACTGCCTGTACATATCATACTGCTTTGATATTTCCGTGGACTTTTTATAGCCCTCTTTCTTCTTAAAATCAGAGAAAAGATATCGCACTCCATATTGGCTCTCTAAGTCTTTTCCTATCTCATTGAGCTTTTCGGCATTCTTCAACGGGCTGATGGAAAGTGTCGTAGTAAAAAAATCAAAGCCATGCTCCCTTGCATACTGTGCACTCTCCTCAAGACGCAGCCTGTAGCACTTAAAGCACCTCTCCCCGCCCTCAGGCACAGCCTCCATGCCGCGTGCCATATCGTAAAAGCGCCTGGTGTCGTACACACCCTCCACAAAGTGAACCGGATTTTTCACCGGAAACTCATCTATAAAGCGCTTCTGTTCCTGTGCTCTCATGTGATATTCCTCTGGCGGATAAATGTTTGGATTGTAATAAAATACCGTCACCTTAAAATACTCCGAGAGCGTCTGTATGCAGTATGTGCTGCACGGCCCACAGCAGCTATGAAGCAAAAGACGTGGAGTGCAGTTATTGTCCACACAATTTTCTTTTATTAAATCTTCCATTAATTTTTGATAATTTATTTTGTTTGCCATATTATATTATTTCTTTCTCAAAATTCAAAAATTTTTGACATATCCCCAAATATTATTTCATGTAACTATTCTGCATATTTACTATTCTGATTAATTACTATTTCTGATATAAGCCGCATAATACGAACAAGGGCCGGAAGTCTCCTCCCGGCCCGGCTCATACTAATCCTCTTCTTCATATCCGAACATTAGTCTAAAAATCTTTTTTCCTGTTTCAGTCTTGAATATGTGCTTGTATGCCTTGTCGATTGCACGGTTTCCCGCATCATCCTCATACAGATTTACGAGGAAATCAGCCTCAACGAGTATCTGATAATCAAGACCATCTATATTGTCATATGTGTGATGGTGACCTATGAGAAAACAAATTCTTTCAACTATGTAATTCTCAAAGCCAAGCTGTGAGAGCATCTTCTGAGCGATTATCGGTCCCTCCTGCTCCTGAAGCTTTCCATCGCACCTGCCATACTTCTCCTCCGCCACACGTATGCCAATATCGTGTGTGTAAGCCGCTGCCTCAAGTATAAAGAGCGAGGCATCATCAAGCTCCTCTCCTATACCGATAAGCCTTGCATAGCTGTGCACCTTGGTGAAATGCTGGATTCTCTTTGGATCGCCATCATAGTAGGCAATCATATCCATAAACAAGTCGTCTAACTGTTGTTTACTATAACTGTCACTATCCATTTAATATATTTTTCTCCTGATAATATGTTAATTAGTCGCATTGCCGACTTTGCACCGACAATGATAACATACTACAAAGCGATCATTTTTTCAATATTTTTACACAAATATTTCTTATTTTTTTAAATCACTATGTTGTTTGTCACGCTGTTATGTGGGAACAGTAACATCACTACTTTGCATCACGGAAAAATCCCCTGAATGCGAATTCTGACAAAGGCTTCTTGTAAAGCAGCTCTCCTATCAATATCTCAAACGCCCCACCTGCCAAAATAGCAATATAGCCTAGCAATGCCACCACCGGGAGTCCAAGCTTAAAAACAGCATTAGAAACCGGCACAAACGCTGCTCCTGAAAACACAGTAAAAACGCCCATAAACAAAACCATGAATACGATAAAGCCAAGTACATAATACTTATAGCATATGCTTGTGTACAGATATACTGTCAACAGCTCAACATCGAGCGTAAAAAGTGTGAAGATAAGCTGTTTCTTATCTGCTACGGAATTCTGTATCAGAATGACTCTTTCTATTACCAAAAATGTGAAAACAACAAGATTGATTACCGTGCTTGACATCACCGGAATGTATATCTGCAGCTTCTTTTTCAGTGATGTGGACTGGATAAGCTCTGACACATCCATCGACATGATGAGCTGAAATGTGAACATCCCGCACATCATAAAGTATACACCACCTATGATGGAAGTTCCCTTGCTCATTATATCGGATGCAATTCCGATTACTGCAAGGAATACAAGCATGATCACATTCAACTTCAGTTTGTAGCCATATCTCAATAATTTAAATCCTAATTTAATATCTTTCAGCATAATATTTCTCCTTTTCAAATATACTTCCAATTTAAAATGCCTCTACACATCAACATATGATCTGCGGATACGCACCATCATATGATAATATGTCGCTGCTATCACGCCTACAAGCACCACTGCTAACACAGGTGCGATAAACCACATTCTCCCGCCATAGATCAAAACAGCTATACTACCTGCAATTGCCGGGAAGATAACTATAAGCGCCAGCAGATAAATATACATTCCCATATCCATGTATCTGAATATATTTAATGAGCCAACCGAAACAATTGAAGATATCATAATAATGTCAAATATCGGCCAGATATTAACTCCAAATTTAATAAATGGTATTGAAGCAATGAGTATTGTAATTCCAATACGCAGCGGTCTTACAAGTATATCCACAAGAACTGCATTCTCAAAGTATCTTACTCCGTTAAAACCTGTCTTTAAAAAATGCATGCCAAATGCATTCTTCTTGCACATACAGCCAAAGCAGAAATAGTCCTGCACCACCTCGCACATCATATAAAAATCATAAACAATTACTATAACTCCTATCCATGCCCAGATTGTTTTCGAACAGGCAATTAGCATTGATGTAAAAATTGCTAAAAACGGAATCAGTATATTTGTTATAAGACGATACTTGAGATTAGTCATAACACGGTAATCCCTGATGTATGTTAGAACTTCATTCTTTGCTTTGTTATCTTTTTTATTAATTGTTCTTTCAGTATCATGTTCCTGTGAAACCATTTTTTCATTCATACTTCCTGACTTACTTTCCATAACACCTTACCTCGCACTAGCGCATCACAATCTTTGTGTTATTTTTCATGACCGCAACGCTTATCTGGTAAAGTGTCGGAATCTCCTTTGTCACATTAAGTCCTGCAAGCTTATCTATGTTTTCCGCCAAGCATATGCCCTCAAAGCCGTACGGGTTTTTGGTCATTGAATAAAGCACCTTACCGTCTTCATACCATCCGAAAATGAGCTGTTGGCTTTCTTCATATCAATGCTGCCATGTGAAAATATTGCAAGCTCCTCACAATATCTGTGAAAATCTTCTGCGGAAAAATCATCAAACATCAGCTTGCTGATTTCCTCAATATCCTTAACTGTCCACTGTGGCAGATAATATTTGCCCGGTCCTGTGTAGCCTATGCGGTTTTAATATCTCCCGAGTTTTCCTTCTGTTTATCAGAATACTGTCCGAAATAAGTGATTTCACCTTTATAGTCAAGCCTGATTCCTGCCAGAATATTTAAAAGTGTTGTCTTTCCTGCTCCGTTTTCTCCGATTAAGGCTGTGGCAAAGCCCTGTGGTATTGCGAAATTCTCCACATCCAGTGTAAAATTTTTAAGTTCCTTTGTGATTTTTGCTGCCTCAATTGCATTCTTTGTTGTCATTTTCATTCCTCCTGACTCGTTTTCATATCATTATTTAAATATGAACTAATTCTTACTTAAATTTTTCATTGTTTATAGCTATCCATAATCATAACCAATCCTCTCCTGTCATTCTACATCAAGTAATGCCTCAAGCATCCCTTTAAGCTCGTCGTTTGAGATTCCGGCCACCTCAGCCGCGGCTATCGCGTCTGTCAGCGACTCCTCCACCTTGCGCAGGTGCTGTTCCTTTATCATCTCACTGTCCTGTGCATTGACATAAAAGCCCTTGCCCTGCGCCGCTGTGATAAGCCCCTCATCTGCAAGCTGCTCATAAGCCTTCATCGTGGTTATCACACTGATTTTCAAGTCCTTTGCCAGCCCTCTTATAGACGGAAGGAACTCCCCCTGCTCATACCTGCCGGCCAAAATATCTGTCTTGAAGCTGTCCGCTATCTGCTGATAGATGGGCACTCCTGAATTTTGCATCAGCTTCATATGCTACCTCCGTACTGTATTTATTAACTGTTCATGTGTTATATATACACTATATACATTTTAATGTCAATACCTTTCTATAATTATCTCTCTAAAGATTTCACCTCAAAATTTTGATTTGACATACACTCTTATATCTGATAATATAATATAGCTTGCCGATATGGCTCAGTAGGTAGAGCGACGCACTCGTAATGCGTAGGCCACCGGTTCGATCCCGGTTATCGGCTTCATACATAAAAAACACCTCATTCAAAACTGAATGAGGTGTTTTTTTATTACAAAAATCCCTCTTGACATTTATAAAAAATATATTAAAATTATCTCGTTGGTTTATTTTTAGTAAACAAAAAATCTATTATTAAACCTACAGTAAATATAACGTAAAATGTATTAGAAAAGGAAGTAATCATGGATATCGGACATCGTATGAAGGAGCTTCGTATCCAGTACGGACTTACCCAGCAGGAGCTTGCTGACAGGGCTGAACTGACGAAGGGATTTATCTCCCAGCTCGAGCGAAATCAGAATTCACCGTCAGTCGGCACCCTGCTTGATATCATCCAGTGCCTGGGTATGACACCGGCGGAGTTTTTTACGGATTCGGAACCTGAGCAGATTGTATACAAGGCAAACGACTATTTCGAGAAAATTGACGAGGAAAAAAACAGCAAGGTGGAATGGATCATTCCAAACGCACAGACCCGCTCCATGGAGCCTGTCAGGCTCACTCTTCATCCGGGTGGCAGTTCTGAAATATATCTGCCTCAGGAATGTGAGGAGTTTGGATATGTGATAAAGGGCACAGTGAAGCTTTGCTATGGTGGCAAAGTGCACACCGTAAAGGCCGGTGAGTCCTTTTATTTTAAAGCCGGTAAGAAGCATTTTATTGAAAATAAGTCTTCAAAGGATGCCATGCTCATATGGGTCAGCAATCCTCCAAGCTTCTGACGCTTCCACTGCAGAAGCTCTTTTATAGGGCTGTAATTACTGCCGGCCACATTTTTAGTGTGTACAGCAGCAAATTATAAACATACAGTTCCTACCAATACTATAATTACATGAGAAAGGTTTACACCATGGGAAAGAAATTAATTGATTTTATCGATATCACAAAGTCATACAACGGCAATGTTGTACTCGACGATTTAAATCTATACATCAGGGAGAATGAGTTTCTGACGCTGCTTGGACCATCAGGCTGCGGAAAGACCACCACACTTCGCATGCTCGGTGGCTTTGAGACACCGGACAAGGGAAAAATCATGTTTGATTCAAAGGACATCACAAATGTGCCTGCAAACGAGAGAAATCTGAACACTGTTTTCCAGAAATACTCTCTTTTCCCTCATATGACAATAGCTGAAAACATCGCGTTTGGTCTTAAAATAAAGAAAAAAAGCAAGGCTTACATTGATGACAAAATAAAGTATGCATTAAAGCTCGTCAATCTCGACGGCTTTGAAAACCGCTCTGTGGATTCTCTTAGCGGAGGCCAGCAGCAGCGTATCGCTATTGCAAGAGCTATTGTAAACGAGCCTAAGGTACTGCTGTTAGACGAACCTCTTGGCGCTCTCGACTTAAAGCTGCGCCAGAGCATGCAGTATGAGCTTATCCGCTTCAAAAATGAGCTCGGTATCACCTTCGTCTACGTCACACACGACCAGGAGGAGGCGCTTACCATGTCTGACACCATCGTAGTCATGAATCAGGGCTATATCCAGCAGATTGGCACACCAGAGGACATTTACAATGAGCCTGAAAATGCCTTTGTCGCTGACTTTATCGGGCACAGTAATATCATCGACGGTGTTATGATAAAGGATAAGCTTGTCGAGATACTCGGTGTAAAGATGCCTTGTGTGGACGAAGGCTTTGGTGAGAACACGCCTGTCGATATAGTCATCCGCCCGGAGGATGTGGAGCTGGTGCCTGCGGAGGACGGCTACATGCAGGGCGATGTCGTGTCAAATATCTTCAAGGGAGTGCACTATGAGCTTGAGGTAAAGGCAAACGGCTACGACTGGATGGTACACACCACCAAATATGTAGAGGTCGGCAGTCATGTGGGTATCAGGGTGATTCCATTTAATATCCAGGTAATGCACAAGCCTGAGTCCTCAGATGAAAAGGCGGTGGAGATAGATGTCTAAAATAAAGAAACAGCTGCTCGCAGGGCCGTACCTCATATGGATTATCGGATTTATCATACTTCCGCTTTTCATGATTGTGTACTATGCATTTAAAGGCTCTGACGGAGGCTTCACATTTGAATATGTGGCTGCAATAGCACAGCACACCAATATCAAGGCACTGCTTTTATCCCTGCGGCTTGGAATCATATGCACCATAATATGCCTGGTGCTGTCCTATCCGCTTGCGATGATTTTAAACGGCTTAAAGATTAAAAACCAAAGCTTTGTGGTATTTGTTTTCATGCTTCCTATGTGGATGAACTTTATGCTTCGAATACTCGCATGGAAGCAGCTTTTGTCCAAAAACGGTGTCATCAACTCGATACTCACCACTCTCGGACTTCCGGGCTTCAACATCATGAATACCTCCGGAGCAGTCGTGCTTGGCATGGTCTATGACTTTCTGCCATTCATGCTGCTGCCTATATACAACTCCATGACCAGAATCAAAAACGACTGGATTGAGGCGGCTCTTGACCTCGGTGCAAACAAAGTCACAATATTTTTCAAGATTATACTGCCACTTACAGTTTCCGGTGTCATAAGCGGAATCGTAATGGTTTTCGTGCCATCACTCACATCCTTTGCCATTTCACAGATACTCGGAGGCGGCAAGGTCCTGCTCATCGGAAATATCATAGAACAGGATTTCGTCCATGGCTCGCAGTGGGGCGCAGGAAGCGGTCTCTCACTCGTGCTCATGGTATTCGTATTAATCAGCATGGCACTCGTCAATCTGTTTGATAAGGAAGGAGACCAGAGCGCATTATGGTAAAAAAAATAGCATCAAGGGTATATATGGGACTGATTTTTTTGTTTCTGTATCTACCTATCCTTGTATTAATAGTACTCTCCTTCAACAACTCCAAATCCAAGGTTAAATGGGGAGGCTTCACGCTCGACTGGTACATAAAGTGCTTTCAGAGTGAGCGGATTATGTCGGCATTTTCTACAACACTGCAGATTACGCTGCTTGCAGCTGTGATTTCTACAATAATAGGAACTCTCGCAGCCATGGGTATAAGCGCCATGAAGAAACGTAACCAGACAATCTATCTGGGCGCTACAAACATCCCGATGCTCAATGCAGATATCGTGACCGGTATCTCAATGATGCTTTTGTTTGTAAAATTCATGAATCTGGGCTTTGTGACAGTGCTTATCGCACACATCACGTTCAATATCCCTTATGTGATACTCAATGTGCTTCCAAAGCTCAAGCAGACCAACAAATACACCTATGAGGCCGCACTTGACCTGGGCGCATCACCTCTATATGCATTTTTCAAGGTCACCTGGCCTGAAATAAGCCCCGGAGTGTTCTCCGGCTTTATGATGGCGGTCACAATGTCACTCGATGACTTCTCCATCACCTACTTTACGAAGGGTGCCGGAGTAAACACACTCTCAACCATGCTCTACACAGAGCTGAAAAAGGGTGTAAAGCCGGAGCTGTATGCTCTGTCAACCATACTTTTCTTCACAGTGCTGTTGCTTTTGGTTGTGGTAAACATCAACTCAAACCAGATACCTGTCAGCGCCTCAAAGAAGCCTGCAAGGGCTAAAAAGCTGCGCATCGTAAAGCGTAGTGTGAGCATCGCAATTGTTGCAGTACTCGTAATCGGTTGCTTTTCGGTATTTACCATAAGCGCCGGAAGCACGAACAATGACAATGCCATAACAGTGCTAAACTACGGTAAATACATCGATGAATCAGTAATCGACAGCTTCGAGCAGGAAACCGGAATCACCATTAAATACGAGGAATACGAGGAGCCTGAGGAGATGTACACAAAGTACAAGTCCGGTGCCATCGATTACGATGTCATCTGCACCTCTGACTACATCATCGAGAAGCTCATAAGTGAGGGTGAGGTAAACAAGATAGACTACAGCTCAATGCCAAACTATCAAAATGTAAATCAGGATATAATCGACATGTCCGCATCCTTTGACCCGACACATGAATATACTGTGCCTTATTTCTACGGCACACTCGGCATACTATACAATAAAAAGATGGCTGATGCATCAGACCTAAATACCTGGGACTGCCTGTGGAACGGCAAATACAAGGACAACATGATTATGATTAATTCTGTCCGTGATGCCTTTACTCCCGCCCTTCGCACACTTGGCTACTCGATAAACGAGACAGATACAGCAAAGCTCGATGAAGCATTTGATATACTGAACAAACAAAGCAGTGATGTGCTCGCCTACTACGTGGATGAAACCTGTGATGAGATGGTTGCTGAAAATGCGGCAATCGCAGTGTGCTACTCCGGTGAGGCAGCTGCAGCCATGGCTGAAAACGATAACCTGGACTATATCGTGCCAAAGGAGGGCTCAAACCTCTGGATTGACTCATGGTTTATTCCAAAGACATGCAAGAATAAAGAGGGCGCACAGGAATTTTTGAACTATATCTGCAGTGATGAGCCGGCACAGCTCAACTTTGAATATGTATACTATGCATCACCTATCCAGTCTGTCATCGAAAACCAGGATGCAGAAACGAAGGAAAATGAGGCGATTAATCCTCCTTCCGATATGCTCAAAAACTGTGAAGTATACAGAGCTTTAAATGATGATGACGCAACACTTTACAACACACTGTGGCAGAGGCTCAAATCAGATTAAAAATGGATTGCGCAGCTGTATTTTGTATGATATCACAAAAATGAAGTCTAAAAATTGTACAAAAATACATATTGCAAACTTCAACAAACAATGATAGAGTAAAACCCACGAAGCGCCCTGCTTCGTGGGTTTTACTTTTCCACGAGATCCGATATTTTTATGCTCCGCAAGGAGATTCATGAAATACACGGAGTTTTTACATACTATAGAAACAGAAATAACCGCAAGACTTGACAATAATTTCAAGCTTACCATCCATCCTGTCAAAAAGAACAACGGGATGATCTACGACGGATTGGTGATTATCAATCCCAAATTCAATATAGCACCGACTATTTATCTCAATCCTTACTACCATTGGTATCTTGATGGTGTATCCATTGATTCTATTCTCGATGCAATTTTATCCACCTACAATGATTTCAAGCCAACTGAAGATTTTGACATAAGCTTCTGTGATGATTTTTCCAAGGTAAAGAAGAAAATAATTTTCCAGCTCATAAGCTACGACAAAAACCAAAAGCAGCTAAAGGACGTGCCCTATATCAAATATCTGGATTTTGCCATCATATTTGAAGTATATGTAGGAGCGCAACTGCCTGAATTTGGCACCATTACAGTCACAGATGCGCTTCTGTCACGCTGGGGCATAGATACAGAAACACTAATCCGCGCCTCAATGCAAAATACACCAAGGATACTTCCATGCTCAATAATCAACATGGCAGAGTTTCTTGCCAAAAAATGTCCGGGCTATGCCAATCAGATGCGCGCAGTCTGTGATTTTGACAGCCTGCCTATGTATATCCTTACAAACAGCAGGCAGACAAACGGCGCATCCGCCATACTCTACCCGGGTGTGCTAAGCTCGCTGGCAAAAAAGCTCGGCGGCAATATGCTGCTCATACCAAGCAGTATCCATGAATTTCTGGTAATGCCGCTGGATAGCGATATAGATGTCTGCAACCTAAGCGAATTCATCTGTGAGGTAAACTCTACAGAGGTACGCGACGAGGAAGTACTCGGCGAGAGGTACTACATATACGATAGTAAAACAGACACTGTCTACTGATAATCATATAACCCGATAACACAAAATACCGGATATCATATCATAGATATGTATCCGGTATTTTACTTTCTAAGAACATATTTGGAAATTCATGAAAATTATTGGCCTGTTATTTGCAGAACGATGTACTAGTTGCCAAGCAGCATGTCGTAAAGCTTCTCATACTCTTTCGCAGATGCCTTCCATGAGAAGTCATGCCTCATGGCGCGCTGCATCATCTCCTGCCATCTATCCTTATGGTTTTCAAACACATCAAGAGCATATTTGATGACATGCAGCATATCATGCGCATTATAATTGGCAAAGGAAAAGCCATCGCCCGTATTCTCGTACTCATTGTACGGCACTACAGTGTCCTTAAGACCACCGGTCTCCCTGACTATAGGCAGCGTACCATATCGCATAGACATGAGCTGGCTCAAGCCGCACGGCTCAAAAAGAGACGGCATGAGAAATGCGTCACAGCCTGCATATATCTCATGTGCATTTTCCTCTGAGTAACCGATATATACTCCAAGCTTCTGCGGATACCTGCCATGGAAATAATTAAACATCTCCTCGTACTGCTGCTCTCCTGTGCCCTGCACTATAAACTGTACATTCATGGTGGAAAGCATCTCCTCCATCACATATGCCACCAGATCAAAGCCCTTCTGCTTTGTCAGACGCGAAACTATTCCAATCAGCATGACATCCTTATCCACAGCCAGACCATACTTCTCCTGCAGCTGACGCTTATTAACGACCTTTCCACTCAATTCCCTTACAGAAAAATGCTTATCCAGATATGTATCCTTCATAGGATTAAAGACATCATAATCTATACCGTTTACAATGCCTCTCAAATGCCTGCGCCGCTCAAGCATCAGGCCATCCAGGCCCTCTCCGCCCTCAGGTGTACAGATTTCATCTGCATATGTCGGACTGACAGTCGTAATCTCATCTGCATATACTATGCCGCCCTTTAAATAATTAGCCTCACCATAGAACTCCAGCTCCCCTGAATTAAAAATATGCTCTGGAAGTCCTGTAACATCAGCCACCTCTTTAATCTTCCATCGCCCTTGAAACTTCATATTGTGAATGGTAAAGACTGTCTTTATACCGGCATAGAAATTGTCTGAGCCGTATACTGTCTTTAGAAAAACCGGCAAGAGTCCTGTCTGCCAGTCATTACAATGTATCACATCCGGGGCAAAATCTATAACCGGCAAAGCCTCAAGCACCGCCTTTGAAAAGAAAGCAAACTTCTCCACATCCTCGTATATATTGTTGTATGGCTTATCTCCTGCAAAGTAAAACTCATTGTCGACAAAATAATATGTCACACCATCATACTGCGATGTAAAAATCCCCACATACTGCCTGCGCCAGTTGAGATTGACATAAAAATGACAGACGAACTTAAGCTGTGGCAGTAATTTATCATCCATACATTTGTACTTCGGAAGTATAACTCTCACGTCATATCTGTCCTTGTCAAAATATTTCGGTAAAGATCCCACTACGTCAGCTAGTCCACCTGTCTTCATATAAGGTATTGCCTCTGATGCGGCCATTAATATTTTCATTTTGTCCATGCTGAAACCTCCCCCAGATTACAGTTATTTAAACAACGATTAATCTGATAAAAAATATAGTATACATCCTGAAACCAATAGAATGTATACTATATTATATCACGCGGGAGTACATTTTGCCTAGTAAATTTATCAAAACGTGGTTTTATTTGTCTATAATGACGATTTTTACATCCCTAGACGTATTTTGTCTGTAATCAGGGCAATAAACTCCGAATTGGTAGGCTTGCCCTTACCATAGTTTACAGTGTATCCAAACATGGAGTCTATCGTATCCATCCTGCCTCTGCTCCATGCCACCTCGATAGCATGCCTTATGGCTCTCTCCACCCTGCTTGAGGTAGTCTTGTACTTCTTTGCAATAGTGGGATACAAAAGCTTTGTGATAGAGCTAAGCATTTCCATATCCTCAACGCACATCACTATCGCAGTCCTAAGATACTGATATCCCTTTATATGAGCCGGAACACCTATCTCATGAATGATATCCGTCACCTGTGTCTCAAGGGATTTTTTCTCCATATATGTATCATCAAGTGGCTCAGTGTCACCGGATGCTCTCTTTACATACACAAGTACCACATCAGAACCGGCATTACCGTTTATCATGTTGTATGCTTCATCACTACTTCTTGCTGTTCCTAAAAACTCCATGCCCTTTAATAAACTCTGCATGTTTTTCTTTTCGTCTGCTACTGCGACATTTAAAGTGCTCATCAAACTCTCCTATGCCGCCAATTACTGTCATGTCAAAACAAATTGTATGCTTTTATGATAACACATTTTGTCGAATTTTGTCGAGAGCGTATTTTTTTTTAATTTTATGTAACCATTCAGCCCACGCATATTCGCAAAACTGCACGATACCCGTGCTTTCTCTATTCTTCAAACTGAGAGTTATACAGCTCTGCGTAAAATCCGTTCTTTGCAAGAAGCTCATCGTGTGTACCCTGCTCGATAATGTCTCCGTCCTTCATGACAAGAATCATATCGGCATTCTTGATAGTAGACAGCCTGTGGGCGATGACAAAGCTTGTTCTGCCCTTCATCAGATTGTCGAGTGCCTTCTGGATACGGATTTCTGTACGTGTATCGACAGAGGATGTGGCCTCATCAAGGATAAGGATTGGATTGTCTGCAAGAATGGCTCTTGCTATTGTCAAAAGCTGCTTTTGTCCCTGTGACACATTGGATGCATCCTCGTTGAGCTCCATATCGTAGCCACCCGGCAATGTCTGGATAAAGTGATGCGCATGTGCTGCCTTTGCTGCCGCGATGACCTCCTCATCTGTGGCATCCAGACGGCCGTAGCGGATATTTTCCATAATGGTGCCCTTAAAGAGCCATGTGTCCTGCAATACCATGCCGAATGCATCTCGCAGATCGGCTCTGTTGTAATCCCTGATATCATGTCCGTCTACAAGAATGGCACCTGAGCTTACATCATAAAATCTCATAAGAAGCTTGACCATGGTAGTCTTTCCCGCTCCTGTCGGTCCAACGATAGCAACCTGCTGTCCCGGCTTTACCTTTGCAGAAAAATCATTGATGATGATCTGGTCAGGATTATAACCAAAGTGTACATGCGAAAACTCTACACTTCCCTCGATATAGTCTGGCTTTACAGGATTTTCCACTGTTATATCCTCTTCCTCCTCATCGAGGAACTCAAATACACGCTCAGATGCAGCCGCCATCGACTGAAGCTGGTTTGCCACCTGCGCTATCTGCTGGATTGGCTGTGTGAAATTCTTCACATACTGTATAAATGCCTGGATATCACCGATTGTGATGACATTCTTTATGGCAAGTATACCACCTGAGATGGCTACTCCCGCATATCCTAAGTTTCCTACAAACTGCATGATAGGCATCATAAGTCCTGAAAGGAACTGTGATTTCCATGCGGATTTGTAGAGCACATTGTTGGCCTCCTTAAAGGTCTTTACAGTCTCTGCCTCTTTATTATATGCCTTTATGACGAGGTGGCCTCCGTACACCTCCTCGACCTGTCCGTTTATGTGTCCCAGATACTCCTGCTGCTGTCTGAAGTATTTCTGTGAATGCTTTATGACAAACGAAATAAGTATCATCGAAACTGGCAGGATAACGAGTGAAATCAGCGTCATGAGCGGTGAAATAGACAGCATCATGACCAGTGTACCGACCAAAGTGGCAACAGATGTAATAATCTGTGTGATACTCTGGTTCAAGCTCTGTCCGAGTGTGTCCACATCGTTTGTGATACGCGAAAGTACCTCACCATATGTCCTTGACTCGAAATACTTCATCGGCATACGGTTGATTTTGCTCGTGATGTCCTTACGCATCCTGTAGCAGGTCTTCTGCGTGATGCCTGTCATGATAAGTCCCTGGGCAAACATAAAGATGGCACTCACCACATATAAAGCCAGCGTAAACAAAAGAACCTTTGCAATATAATCAAAATCTATGCCGCCTGTTCCTGCAATCTTGTTCATGAGTCCCTCGGCAAGCGCAGTGGTGGCTTTACCCATGACCTTCGGTCCTGCAACGGAGAAGACAGTCGAAACTGCTGCAAAAATCATAACTGCAATGATAGCAGCCCAGTATCTGCCGAGATACTTTATGAGTTTCTTTGTAGAGCCCTTGAAATCCCTGGCCTTTTCTGTGACCATTCCGGGGCCACGTCCCATTGGCCCTCTTGGCCTCTTAGGAGGCATCTTAAACTGTTCGTTATTATTCTCACTCATCTTACATGCCCTCCTTTTTGTTATCATCAATTCCAAGTTCCCTGGCTGAAAGCTGTGACTGTGCAATCTGCATATATACATCGCAATTCTTAAGAAGCTCCTCGTGGGTGCCTTTTCCTACGATTTTACCGTCATCGAGCACGAGAATCTGGTCAGCATGAATAATCGTGCTGATACGCTGTGCCACGATAATGACGGAAGCATTCTCTGTAACCTCTGCTAAAGCTGCACGCAGACGCGCATCAGTCTTCATATCGAGTGCTGAAAAGCTGTCATCAAACACATAGATATGAGGGTCCTTTGCGATAGCTCTTGCTATGGCAAGCCTCTGCTTCTGACCTCCTGACACGTTGGAGCCGCCCTGTGCGATTGAGCTTTCATACCTGTCATTCTTTGTCTCGATAAACTCAGAAGCCTGTGCGATATCCGCAGCCTTTTTTATCTGCTCATCACTCGCGTCTGCTTTACCAAAGCGCAGGTTTGAGGCGATGGTTCCCGAGAAAAGAATACCCTTCTGCGGAACAAAGCCTATTGACTCGCGAAGCTCGCTTAGTGTGTAGTCTCTGATATCGTGTCCATCAAGCTCTATTGAGCCTCCAGTCACGTCATAGAAACGCGGAATCAGGTTTACAAGTGTAGACTTTCCACAGCCGGTACTTCCGATGATAGCTGTGGTTTTGCCCGGCTCCGCCACAAAATCAATGTCTGAAAGCACATCCTCCTTTGCTCCCGGATATCTGAAATCCACATGGTTGAAACGGATAACACCTCTGTGATCAGCCTCAGTAACAGGCTCTTTTGGATCATTTACAGTGCTGTTTGTCTTTATAACCTCATCGATACGCTCTGCCGCAACACCAGCTCTCGGAAGCATGATGGACATGGCTGAAAGCATGAGGAATGACATAACAATCATCATGGCATATGTAATAAACGCAGTCATGGTACCTACCTGCATAGAACCCTTGTCTATTCTGCCTGCTGCAACCCACACGATACCAAGTGTGATGCAGTACATGATCATGGACATACCCGGCATCATAAAGGTCATGACACGGTTTGTAAACAGCTGTGTGCGTGTAAGCTCACGGTTAGCCTCATCAAACCTCTTTTCCTCCTCCTTCTCACGGCCGAAAGCCCTGATAACGGAAAGACCTGTAAGAATCTCACGAGAAACAAGGTTTACCTTGTCTACAAGACTCTGCATAATCTTGAACTTTGGCATCGCAATGCCAACCAGTGTGAAAATAAAAACCATGATGGCAGCAACCGCAATGGCAATCACCCACTCCATGCCGGATTTGGTCTGTGCCACCTTGATGATACCACCGATACCAACGATTGGCGCGTAAAGCACCATACGAAGCATCATAGTAGTAACCATCTGAATCTGCTGTATATCATTCGTGCTTCTAGTAATCAGTGATGCCGTAGAGAATTTGTTAATCTCGGCATTTGAAAAACCTACAACCTTTGAAAAGGTCTTCTCCCTCAAATCCCTGCCGACAGCGGCACCGACCTTTGAAGCCGCAAAACCTACAACACATGCTGCTATAAGCATAATAGCTGCAAAGGCTGCCATCTTGGCGCCTGCCTTCCACAGATAAGCAACCTGATTGGCATCCACGTCGATTCCTGCATTCTCATCACACTTTGTCGCAAAAGTTACACCCATGGACTTTAAAGTAGCTGAACCCACCGCATCGATTTTTTCCTGCACCTTGCTTCTTATCTGCTTTATCATGTTATCATCGAGCGCTACTCCCTGCGGGATAGCCGATGCATCCACATCCATCTGCTCACCCGACTGAAAAGCCTGATATGCCATGACAAGAGGAACCAAAAGCTCCTCATCCAGCTTATCAAGTGTGTCCGAATCAGCTGTCAGCTTGTATTTTGCCACACTGTCATCAGATTTTGAAGCATCCTCTGCCTCATAACAGTCCGTAAATTTTTCTTTCTCGTCAGACAGCATAAATGTCTGTGCCATCTGATAATCCTCCGATGTAATCTCCTTTGGCAGGATATGCTCAATGCCATGATCCTGGATACCCACATCAATGATGTCAGATGTGTACGCAGGCAAAGCCAGATCACAATAAGCCTGAGCAATGAGAAAAACAAAAATTAATATGATCCATCGCCAGTATGGAATCAGGTTTTTGAAAATTTTACTCATAAACGTTTCCTTTCTTTCCGGTTAATTTATCCCCCATCCACGAATGCAAAAAAATATCCGCAATCGTGCGCATACTATTTATTTTATCAATAAGCGTGGATAATTCAATAAAGAAAGTATAAAGAAACAGTAAAAAAACAGAGACTATATAAATGGTTTATATAAGTCTCTGTTTGATAAATTGTGCTTAATCGAAAAGTATGTGATAGCTAGAAGCCTTTGAAAACTAATCCAAATCTGCAAGACCTACACGCTGTATCTGGAAGGTCTTGTATGCCTTTGCTGTTGTAGTTTCTTTATCACCACCGCTCACCTGTGACTGGTAAATCTTACTATATCCTACGGCATAAATCTTTATAGAATTAGCTCCCTCCGTTAAAACACTCAATGGTACCTTTACCTTATATGTCTTGTTATTTTCAAAGAAGTCCCTTGGATCCTTATTTAATTGACTGTTTTCTTTACTGTTATTTATCTGTTCATTTTCTGTTCCGTCATTATTCAGTGTATAGATATCCCAGTCCACCTTCTTTAAGTAAATCTTATCATTTCCGGTGCCAATCGTTTCATCTTTTGGATTTTTTTGCGGATCCTCGATATAAAAATCCAAATAAACATCAGTTTTTTCATCAATCTGATTTCGCACAAGGTTTGAATCCTTTACCGTAAAATAAACATCCTGCGTACTGTCTGCACCATCTAGTCTGGCATCCGCTTTATTAGCTGCTTCTTCTTCAATGGCATCATCAATAGTTGCATATAATGTAGTTATGTCATTTGAATCAGTATCTGCATTCTCCTTAAGATAAATTGACGGCTCATGAACTGATGCACTATATGCAGCAATCATAGTGTTTATATAAAGTTTCAATTCATCATCATTATTTGAGAAATCGGAATGTCCTACACCTGAGTATGTTACATTTCCCATTGTGTAAATATAATAATTATTTCTTACATCCTTTGGAGACTGCTCATAAATTCCATGGTTTGACAAGGTATACCATACAACAATATCACTCTCACCATCACCATCAGCATCCTGATTCATATCCAGCTGGTAGTACTGCTTATGAGTGGTAGCTATATTTATTTCGTCAGCAATCTTAAAAGGATATGTGGTAATCTGTCCTGAATTAACCTTGACTGCCTTATTAGTCTTAGCTTCAAAATCATTACCATCTAGCCCTGAATACAGCCTGTACTCGCCATGATCGTTACCATTATCTTTCCACTGATACTGATTTAAATCTGCATAAGTAAATCCCTGATTCTGTCTGACAATAACTGAATGATCAGATTTTGGCTCATATGCAATATCAGTGTTATTCTTTTCGGCGTTCTTTACAGCTTCATCAAAATCCGCATCAGTACCCTTCTGTAATGTATTGCCCTTCTTTAAATACTCATTTGACAAGATTCCATACCTGTCCAGACCAACAGTATCGCGAATTATAGAGTTAAACTTATATCCCCAGACATTATTATATTTATTATCATTTTTATTATTACAAAATGACGTTGTATCATGAGCAAACAATACCGGTTTTCCTGACTGGATATATGCTTTTATTTTATCGAGATGATTATTTGTATTATCAATATCATAACAATCACCAAATCCAATCACAAGCATATCGTATGTCTGCAGCTTATCACATACCTCATCCATTTTAGGTACGTTGTCATAACGAACTGTTTCTATATCCAGGTCAAAATCCTTCACTTGACTAAGTAATTTATGAAACTTTGTATTGCTATCATTCTTCTGCGTCTGCATATCAAAATTTCCCCTAAAGTCCTCATTATGCTCCAACTTTGAATTAATCTGAAGAATCTTGACTTTTGTAGGACTGCCTTTTGAATTTTTGACATACACATATCCGGATTTCTGATCATATCTGTAGCTATTTGTAGCCTGACTCACACGAAGCTGCCAAGGCATAACTCCTACAAATCCATTCGGCAAATCATAAACCAGTTTATAATTATAATTGCCTGCATTCAGACTATACATATATTTACCATCATCACCCATTACCGGATTCACAATAGTACCATCACAATATAGTTTTATTTTATTTGCAGCTATTCCTTCATTGGTCGTCGAAAACTTACCATCAGAATTTGAATCCAAGAACAGCTGTGCATTAAAACTCGCTTTAGAATCCGCACCACCTGCATTGTTTATTGAAAATTCCAATGTAATCTGATTATTACTAATCTCAACATAATCTGTATCTTTTACTTTTTCCTGCTCCTTGAGTAATATTTCAGGTTTTTCAGTAGTCAGGTAGGTAACAAGGTCAGCTGTCTCATTTGACTGTTTTTTTAAATTTCCCTTGCTGTCCACTTTAAGAACATTGTCTTTATCTTTTGCATAACATAAAAGAGTAAAAACATTTGAACAGTTATCAATGTAATCCTCATTAATTCCACTTTCATACTTGCTATCATTGCTGAAAAAGCCATCTGAAAAGACGACAGGAAAGCCCGCCTTTATATAATCCTCCAATTCTGAAACCTTCTGCTTAGTAATATCATTGCCTGAACCTCTGTATGTGTTTGGAGCAGTTAAATAATCAGCATTATTTCCATTTCCTCTTAATGTAAGCTGAGTATTAAGCGCCTCTCCATCATTTATATAATCAGTATCCAGCAATCCCGCATGACCATTCTTGAGCATATCATATCCCCAATAATTTACCACATCTTTCGGATTTATAACAACAATGTCACCAACATTTGAGTATTTAAGCCCATCCATTTTCCAATCATTATATACTGTATGACCATCTCTATAATTCAGATTATCGGCTACGAGTCCCATATATATCATATCATAATTATTGAGATCCTCTATTCTGCCAATAAATTCTGCACTCGTAACCCTTGTTATCGTAACCTTTTTTTCCTCCGGACATCTTGTTCCAAGCCATTTTTTAAGCTTATCATAATTTAAAGCGTCAGAAGCATTTTTTACAGTTCCGGGCTCTATATCCAGTATGTTCAGACTATCTGTCGGATTTATAATATCTCTTTTATCAGCATACGATATGATATAGCTTAAAACTATCGCCTTTGAAATCGTCTTGTCATAGTATGCATACTCGTCCTTTCCAAGAGTATCATTTTCTTTTTTCCTGCTTGTATTCTCTGAGTTGATATACTCTGCTATCTCGTCAAAATTCTCATTTTTAGCTGCTTCGACAAATTGAGTTTCATCTTCATTTGCAATAAATGCAGAAGCAAAATCATCTCTTAAAACAAATGGCAAATCCGTACTAGGATTATAGTTTCGTGGAATGACATATTCGTTGCCAATTACAAAACCTTTTGTATGGGTTTTACTGTCAACTTTATAATACTTTATGTCATTATTCCAATTAATAAAATTATCAGCTGAGTCCTTAGTAAAATTCAGCGAGCTGAAATTGTTACAGCTCAAAAGACCTGCAAGCTTTTTAATGTTGCTGGAGTAATCTGCATTCGAATCAGGCCACACAATACCATTATCCACTATAACAGGCATCATGATACCACTCTGGTGCACGCGCTGGACTATCTGCTTTACCTTGTCCCATGAAATGTCATTATCAGTATTATATGTTGCAGCATCGTTTCCTAAATCATTTGAAAGGACGGACTTTGAGCCGGAAAGATAGAGTAAATCAATTGTTGATACATCTATCTGCTCAAGCTCCTTGGGTGTGACCGTTTTTACCTTGAAGGTCATATTGGCAGTCTTATCATCATCGCCTGTCTTGCCCTCCTGATTGAACACACCTGTTCTGAACCAGTTATTGTTTTTGAAACCACCCTTATAATATATGTGTGTAGTATTTACAGGATAATCAAGCGAGCCGTTTTTATCAGCCACCATGATATAATCACCATTTCCCTCACCCACATAGGTGTATGTCTGGCTGTCCTTAACTATATCAAAATATCCGTCTGTATCAGTGAGGATTACCCTGCCTGTGTTACCATCATTATTCTCTGTAGCAGAATCAGCTATTGAAGCATCATCTGAAATATCATCTGCGCCGGTCTTACCTGCCGGCTGATTGTCCGGTGTGCCATCATCTATCTTCTCGTATGGATTCTGTGAGTCAAGCACTGCTCCATACTCACCGGTCTCATCGTAATTAAACTCAATAGGTACCTTAGTGTCCACCTCGTAGTAGGTCTCGTCATCAGTGATTTTATCTGCAGGCACATACTCCATCTCAACCGTGCAGTATGTATACTTCTCATAATCCGGCTTACTGCCATCAGGCAGACTTGCCATCCGGTCAGCTCTTGCAACAAATTCATATGGTGATGTGATATCTGAATTGTCTTTTCTGTAAATATATGCCTTTGGGTCATATTTTGCTATGTTTTGCATGCCCTCAGCAGAACCAATGGCATATGCGCTCTTTATAGAATAAACCACATGCTTGTCTGATGTGTCATCTGCTGTGCCTGTATCTGTCGTATTGTCTGTGCTGCTATCGATGTTACCATCTGTACCGCTGTCTGTATTTCCATCAGCTTTCTGTGAATTATCAGTCTCTACCAGATACTTGGTATTTGTCATGCCATCCGGCAATTTGACTGCAGTAAATGCAACACTGTAGTAGCCTCTTTTTCCTGTATCCACAGATTCAGAGCCATCTTCTGTCTCATCCTCTCCCTGCATGAAAACATAATGGTCAACATTTTGTCTGTAATGACCTGTAGGCAGTCCCTCCTCATTTACAGCAAGCTGGTAATCGGTATTGAACTTATAATCTCCCTCCGCCTGCTCTGTCATCTTATAACCGGTGGTACCCTTGTTTATTCTGTCCATATCTACAAGGGCAAGCTCTGTCCAGTCATCGCCCTGACTGACATAGCTCTCCTCATACGGCTCATAGTAAAGAGGCTTTGTGTTATCCTTTTTCTCGGTAGTAATAGGTGCAAGCTTTGTTTTCAGACCTTCCATATAGGCAGACCTGTTTTTTACACCGGCACCATCTTTGTCAGACATCTTTGACAGTGTACCAAACCAATCGTCAGGCTCCTGACCGTCGATCAGATAGCCAATGGATGCCATTTTCTTGTCAGGCACCACCTCCACTATATTGAAGGGCTTGTCCTTGCCATGTGAGCTGACTATATCAGATATTCCATTGAATGCTACATTTGCATCGACCTTTGTTAGGCTGTCATTCAGCACAAAAGCTGCCACAACGAGACATCCTGTAAGTGTGAGTGATATTGGAACCACTATTTTTTTTCTTAATTTGCTCATTGCGATTGCTCCTTTTGTAAAAAACTACTCTGTTTCATGATATGTGTAAAACGTAATTGTATTTGACTTAAACTCCGGCATATCCTCAAGTCCAAGCCAGACGCTGATATTTAATTTCTCTCCGGTAAGAAAATCATTTCCGAGAGTGATATGCATTTCTTTATTATAACCTAAAATATAATAATTAAGATAGTTCTTATATTTAGGATCATCTAGCTTACCTTGTGCTCCTGTTTCTCCTGCAATCTCATTTGAACTAAACTTAAATATTCCATCAGGCTCACCATTGCCCTCCGGGCCATAAATCAGCTTGCCATCATCGCCCATTCTAAAGGATATATCTCCCTTGTGCTTGGTTGCACCTGTTGAGCTGACACTTTCTACCTCCATATGCCATACAAAATCCTTAATCTGATATTTGCCATTTAATGAAGAATTTTTCAACTCCCCTTCATCAATAAACAATTGATGCGTCTGTCCTAAATTGAAATGCTTATCTGCATCACAATGCAGAATATTGATTGGATGTGCTACGTTTACAGTTACCTTTGCCGTCAATGACGTATCGTCTTTGGATGTTACTGTGATAACAAATTGATCTGTAGTTTCATTATCCATAAGTTCTACATTATATACATCACCATTAGCATTAAAGTTTCCACCATTTTTGGTTCCGGAATGATCCCACGTTACATTTTTTGAGTCATACTTTCCACCCAGAATCTTATCAGTAAACTTTAATTTATTCTGATTTTTCTTCATCTCATAGTATACTGTTCCGTTGGTTACATCCTTGCCTTTGTAATATATCCTTATTCCTTTAGGCTCTGCCGGTGCCACATACTCCACATCTGCCCCAGTCGGTACCTTATTGCGCATAGTGAAGTTCTGCTTTGAAGTATACTTCTTGTCCCCTGCTTTAAAGTCCACGACAATTCCGACAGAGTTCTTGCTTTCTGCCTCGCTTAAATCTGGGGTAAAGCCTGTGACATTTTCTGCCATAAGAGATTCCTTGCCCTGACCATCTGCCTTCACCGCACCTGTTGCGGGATCCAGTGTATCCTTTCGCAGATAAATTTTGTGCTCTGACGGTCTGTATATGATATTGTATGTACAATCCTTGTTGTAGATAATCAGCTTGCTGTCGGATGATGTTTCCTCAGATGATGCTTCTTCGGATGACGCTTCTTCCGCTGATGCAGTTGCAATATAACCGGCCTCAGGGGCTGCTGATGCCACCTCCACCGGCGCTGCCACTGTAGCAGGCTCATACTTGACACCCTTTTGCGCATCAATTATCAGGTCTCCTATCTGATTCATCGTAAGCTGTGCCTCATACTGTAAATCTACATCCTTTGAAGCGTATTTATACTGCTTCGTGCTCGTACCGATAAAGCCCACAACAGCCAGACCCAGTATTCCCATTATCGCCATGACAATGACAAGCTCAACAAGTGTAAAGCCACTGTTTTTCCTATTATTTGATTTGTTCATGCGCTTTAAAAGTTTCATGGTTCATCTTCCTCTCCGATTTCATCATACAACCTTATAACAGCCTTGCGTCAAAATAAAATATTCATCATTAAACTATGTAAATTACTCACATACCACCTTACCGGTCTCCTTGTATATCGTGATAACCTTTTCTGTGCTGTTTTTTTGAATCCAGATACGGCTGCAGCACTTACCATTGGCATCAGGCTTTTGTGCACCTGAGCTTCTGTCAAACTGAAGCACTATACTGCCTGAACTGTTCAATTGTGTCTTATCACTATAATCATCCTTCATGGAATAATATACATCAATCCTGCTCTTTCCGATTTTGCTTGGATCAGATACCACGCCATTTATAGTCGTCTTATAATAGTAGGCACCATCTGATGCATCCTTATATATCTCAAGAACTGCGCTGTCCTTTCCCATAGTGGTGACTCTTGTTTTATTAATTATCGATTCAATATTTCTGGCACACTGCTTCACCTCAACACCCATGACCGAGCGAATGGATATGGTTGCCGCACCTATAAGTACGACAGATATCGCTATCACTACTATAAGCTCTACCAGAGAGAAACCACCATTATTCTTTTTTTCTTTTACAGACATATTGGATTCCTCCCTTGTATATATCGTCAAAATTTGTCAAATATAAATATTTCGCAGCTGTTTTGCGCCTTAAAAGCCGCTTGTTTTCTACTCCTTGGTCCAGTTCTGGTATGTAATGAGCGTAGCATAATCTATTTTTGTATCTGCCTCTTTCTTATTTGAAAAAGAAGAAACATTACCCAGATAGTTGGCACCGTCCATGAACACATCATACAGGTGCAGTGCATCGTCTGCATCACTTACCTTTTCAAGAAGCAATGTCTTAAATACCTCCTGAGTACCATTATCAATCTCGCACTGGTCTTTGTTTACAATTATCCTGCCCTTTGCAACTATGGTACCTGTAAAGTCAGCATTCAGTGTCACATCTCCCGTAGCAACAATTATATCCACATTGTGTGATTTGTCATTTGCATCATAGGTGTAGTTACCGTTTTTGACAATTGCCTGGTATTTTTTTCCCTGATACTCAGTCTCAAATATATGTTTATTACCGGAATTTGGCACTATTTTCAGCAAATTGGTATTGTTAACTATATTTGTAAAAAGCGAAACACTTGCTGCATTTGCCGGTAAATCCGCATAATTTGTCAAAAGCTTTGAGTTTAGTGCAGTATATGTGCGCTGTAAAGCATCCGACTGTGCATCCATGTCCACACCATCAGCTATGCCCTTCAAAAGGCTTAAATTGCTGCCATCGTAGATGCTGTAATTGCCGGCAGTATAGATGCTTGCAGCCTCATTTACCTGTATGCTGTCAGTATAAAACTTAGTGTATCTCTTGAGCTTGTCACTGTCTGCACCAAAATAGTCACTGTAATACTCAGCAGCCTTGTTCGTTGGCAGATTGACATAATAGTATACAAGTCCGTCATCCTTATTATCAGTAGAAGGAACAAAGACCTTCTTTATACACTTGTCGATTGTCTTTGACTCCGGCAGATATGCCGAGAGGGCCTTACCTGTCTTTGTGCTGACCACATTAGCATTAACTTCAGTATACTTTGTCTGATCCTGTCCGGTTGCCGTGATATCCTTGTACTCCTTATAGGAAAGTGGATTCTTGTTGTAAAGCGATTTGGCATCCGCACCATCTCCACTTGTGCCTATGCACTCAGGCGGCACAAGGTATGCTATCTGGTCACCCTTTACAGAGATTGACTCACCCATAGGCACATTGCTATTTTCTGTACCCACACCACTTGAGTTTACAATAGCCTGGGTATTGATATATGCGGTTCCTGCCAACATAAGCTCCCTGATATTTGACATATCAAGAGATGCCTCCCTGCCGTTTATGATAATAGCAGAGCTATCGCCTGCGACAGGATTTTCCTTATCAGCGCCTCCGTTGCCAAAGCCGACGTACTTCGCATTGTTATTCTTATTATTCTTTCCAAGTGTGACCTTTGAGCCTGTACCCTTTAAGGTCATGTCATCTGCCACATATGTCATGCCATCCAGCTTAACTGCTGCACCATTTACATTTATGTTGCTTGTCCACAGCTGGCACTGTGAATCAACAGAAAGTGTACTGTTATTGTGTACCCCCGCCATATTCTTTTTTATTGTACCAGTATCTTTTCCGGCAAAGTCTCCCACCTCTATATCGCCCTCTGCAATCATATAGCTGGTATCCTTTACATCAAGTGTGGCATTGTTTGGAATGGTAACACTCGTAGTAGAAGTCCCTGTGCCTGCCGCATTTTCACAGCCGGCGTAGAGATTACCGGATAGATTCACTTTATTAAGTCCTGATATAATATCCAATCCTTCATTTCCGACAAGAGAATATGTAAAAAGCTCCGGAACTCCTCCCGATGCTGTAAAGCTCATGGATGGAACTCCCAGAGAAATATCTGTTTCTATTATTGATTTAAATCCCTTTTCATCGGTATACTCTACCCTTAGTCCGTTCAGCACGACACGGTTTTGGTACACCTTGAGCTTACCATTGCCGTATACATCGGCATTGGTCGATTTGATAATAGCACGTGGCTGATTTTCTTTATTCTCGCGAAGCTTCGGGTCTACATATTGTATGAGCTTTCCCATATTAAACGTCATACCTGTACTGTCATACTCCAGGCTGGTCTTTAAGCTCTTCAGATACTCCTGCGCAAAGTTGCTCTGTCTGCCGGCCTCATTTATGCTGCTGTCAGAGTAATTCTCCATAACCTTGGTATATCCTGCTGAGTAAGCCTTGGAAATATCTCCCTGCAGACCTGTACATATCTGATCCAGCACACCCTCTGCCGAGTAAAAGTTATCTGTATTTTTTTCATCCGTCACCTTCATCTGAAGGTTCATAAGCGCTATCCACAGCACAGTCACAGCTAAAACAGCCACTATAGCCATTGCAACTACAACCATCACAAAGGAAGCACCACGGTTATCGTTACGCTTCATAATTAATACCCCATGCTTCCGGTCATCGTAACAACCGGGTCTTTATCATTAAATATATCATCCAGTGAAGCCTTGCTCTCGTATACAGCCACCTTCACATCATACAGCCTTTCAGATGTCTTGCTTTTTGTCAGATTCTTTATATCGACAATTGCCTTTACATCATTCTGAATTACATTGTTATTAAAGCCATATATAGCTTGATCGGGCTGTAGTGGATTATCCGGTGCTCCCATATTTACATTCAGATTGGTGGCTATATGAGTATAAGCATGACCTGTACGATTTCCCGGCTCACTTACCCTCACATATGCCTTATATGTACTCTCCTTCGTGCTCAACTCTGACTGATCCGATATAGTCTTTTGCTTTACAATGTTTACCGTGCAGTCCAGCTTGTCCTTATTATTGATTATAATGACATCGTTGCAGGTATTGTAAAGTGCTCCTGTAGATGTGTACCATGGATTGTAAAACAGATAGACATTTCTCAGATTATGGTTCACGGTATCTGAAGAATTGTCGTAAATCACCATGGTATAATCATCCTTCAGTGCACTATTCGGATCCGGAAAAGTCTTTCTTACCCCATTCTTATTGATAGAATACGAATACGACACCGTCACCTTGGTAGCCTTATTGCTCGCAGCCCCACTCTTTTCTATATCAATTGTGATAGTTCTCTTTATATCACTCTGCTGTACACTGAAGCCTAGATTCATATTGTTAAATGCGGATATAATATTTGTAGCAGAATACTTGTCTGCACTCATGCAGTCAAAATTTGCATCCATGGCCGACATATCCGCTACCTCGTCCATGTTGTACTTTTTAACCTTATTGTCCGACTCTGCGTCCGATTTTGCATCCACTGTCACAAGAGCATTGTATTTCTTTGTGCCTGACTGCACGCCTGACATATAGAAATAATACTTGTGCGCATCCGACTCCCTGAAATTCCAAAGCGATGTATCGCTTATTTTGGCTGATGCATCAGTCTTGTGGATACAGCTAGTAATGACATCGTCCTTGTTTACAATCTCAGCACTGATATCCTCAAGTCTTTTTACATTATCAAACTTGCCCGACTTCTTAAGAAGCTCACATGCACTGCTTCCATCTGATATATTAAAGCCGTCCGCCACATCAAAGCCCTCCGACGGATAGTTGAACTGATACGCCAGTGTCTTCATGGAGTTCTTCTCAATGCCCTCCATAATGTTTGTCGCCAGATGTGTAGCATTCATCTCGTTTTTTGCCTTTACATTGGTCTTTGTAGCTGTGACAAATGCATTCAAAAAAGGAAGCACGATTATTGCGAGAATAGCAATCGACACAATAATCTCCACAAGTGTTACTCCTCGATCATCGTTTTTTAGCTTTCTCAAATCTGCTTCCTCCCCTCTTGTATTTTGTTATCTCATAACTCAATAATCTAACATTTGATATTTATCACTTACAGTCTCAATAACCCGATAATCTAATAATCTAATATTATAATAATCAGTTAGTTTGTTGTACCAAACAGATTATTTGTACCATGTGGTACTGCAGGTATGTATGGTGCCTCATATGGCTTATCAAGTCCATACAGGAAATATGAATCCACAAGCATCTCACCAGTCAGCTTGCCTGTCGAATCATCAAAGCTCACATTGAGCGTGCTGATGGTCTTCTTCTGTGATGAACCAATCACCTCGCCGAGCATAGCCTTAAGCCCATGATACTCTGTCTTGAATGCCATAACTGTGCTGACATCATAAAGCTGATAGCCTGTAACCGTAGACTTTGCAGAGCTTGATGATGTGCTGCCATCAGCTGCACTGCCATCGCCTGTCTGTGACTGAGAGCTGTTGCCATCAGCGGTCTGAGAGCTCTGCGAATTGTCTGCATTACTGCTATCCGTGGTACTGCTGTCTGAACTGCTTCCTGACGAAGAATCTGTACCTGCATCGCCTGTCGGATTATTCACATCAATAGCTGTCGGTGAACCGACTGTAAGCTCTGTAATATTTGTATTGGTAGATTTCTCTATAGCAACCGCATCCATGATGCCGTTTTCAATCTGTAAATATGAAGGGAAATTGTCATATACCTGCTGCATGGCATCAGACATATCCTTTGTCTTCTTTGTGTAGTCATCCGCCTTTGCCGCAAGTGCTGAAAGCTGATTGTACTGTGATTTCAGGTTCATGTTTTCGCTCTTGAGTGAATCCCTCTTATTGGACTGTGGAATAAAAATCAAAAAATATGTCAGTGCTAAAATGGCAACACCCGCTAATATAATAAGTAACTTTTTATCTCTCGTTGACATCCTAACACCCCCTACTGATTTGTACTGTCTGTATCTGATGAACCACTATCCGTCTGTGTCTGTGCCTGCGACGACGCATCCTCTGAGGTATCATCTGGCTCACTGCCCGTGCCATCCGCCGATTCAGAAGCAGCACTGTCGTCTGCCTTTACATATGTACAATCTACTGTGAACTGAACCTTTGAGGCACCGGTCTCATCAACCTCCTCTGTGATGGTTGACACATTGGATACCATGATACTCTCAAATGTACGAAGCTGTGCAATTACATCAGCCGCTATATCCTTGCTGCCTGTCTTGATGGTCATCGAAACACCATCAGTCGTAACAGACATATTCACAAGCTTGGCCTCTGACGGAAGCTTCTGCTCCAGCTCATCCACGAAGCCCGTTATCTCATCATTCTTGTTGGATGAGGCGCTCTCAAGAAGCTTAGTCCAGTCATAGTCCTTCTTGGTCTGGTTGTACACATCATATATATTCTGTGCATATGACAAATCAGAAACACGAGCTTTAAGTGTCATATTGTCTGAAGTTAAAACAAGATTTGAAAAAATGCTGTATGCCGTGATACCAACTGCAACTACCACACACAATCCAAAAATGAGAAGCTGCACTGCAAAAGAAACAGGCTTTTCTGCTGTCTCCCCTGCCGGTACGGGAAGAGGCTTCCCATCAGGACCGACAGGTGGATTTCCCTGCATCCCTGCCTGTGCGCCGCCGGATGGCATGGCACCTGCAGCTGTTCCTGCCATAATCGTAGCACCGATTCCCTTGTTTTTCTTACTGTCTAATATATCAAGCGGGCTCAATGAACATCCGACACAGTTAAAATACTCAGCCAGCTTTGCCTCTGCGAGGTTGATGTTCTTTGCCACATGTATGCCGTCAAACTGCTGGAGCGGAACCACCTTGACATTGAGCTCATTGGTCAAAAGCTTTGAGAGTCCGCTGAAATCAGCACCTAAGCCAATGAGGAAAATTCTATCGATAGGAGTATCTGAATTTCTCGACTGATAGTAGTCTATTACTCGTCCAAGACTGCTTATCAGATTGGAAAGTGCATATGAAACATTCAGACGAAGCTTCTTAAAACGCTCCGAATCAATCTCATGTCCCATAGGATCCATGCCGCCGCCCGCCGGCTCATCAGGTACTGTGCCATCAGGCCTTATTGCAAGGCAGGTCTTTCTGCGTGCCACATCAACTGCATCGGTAAATGACAGATACTCTCCAAAAAGCTCACTATCCTGAATCTCCTCAATAGCATCAGCAAGTCCATAGTTGACATTGCGCTGCAGCTTTACCATGCTTCCATTCATTACAGTCAGTGTGGTAGAAGCCTCATCCACCTTGACAGTCACCTTCACATCTCCCGGAATCTCTCTTCTCATGAGCTGCTTGATGGCATTTCCACTATAGTCAAGTGCTACAAGCTGCAGCCTGCAATCAGCTGCAAGAGCACCATACGACAAAATAAGATCATTAGGCACAGCAATAACCGAAAGACGTAATTTCTTTTCTTCCGGTCTGTCAATCTTTTCTATAATCTGATGTACCAGCTTGTACTGGCTCAAATCCACCGGAAAATAATCCGATGCATTCATTGCAATCATTTCCTTAAGCTGTTTTTCCTTAACAAGCGGAAGCTCAATATCTCTGCTTGCTATACGCGCAGAATTTAAAACAAAAACAGCTTTTTTGGTGGAAATCTTCTTTTCCTTCAGCTTACTGTATAAGATAGAACGAAACATCCCATCCGGCTGTACCACTCCATCATTAATCATCCCCGGTGGTGTCGGGAAGCCGAACATATTGTAAATCTTGGGATTTTTTGCTTTGTAATCAATCTCAACTACTCTGGTAAGGTTCTCCCCTATTTCAATACCGAGTACCCTATTTGCCATAACCTAGTCCTCCGTGTTTATCTTTGTTTTACACTGTATACATCTGTAAAACATTCATAACTGTTCAGTTACAAACATTCTATATATATATATTTCGGCATATCTGTGTTTTCTCTGCTTTTGTCTCACTGCTTGTCGTACTACCTGTTTTATACTAAGTACGCTATATTATAACACGTTTTTCAAAAGCCTGCGAGTGTCAAATATGCCGATATCATTTTCTCACCCCATAGCATCGAAATAAATATTCCGGCTGCCAAGTACGGTCCCATCGCAAGCCTGTTGCCTGCGTTTGTTACTTTCATACGAATCAGATGTATCACGGAACCGATGATGCATCCTAAGAAAAATGCTAATGTAATATTCTGCCAGCCTATCGCAAGGCCTGCACATGCCATGAGCTTGACGTCTCCGCCACCTATGGCTCTTCCTCCACTTACAAGAAGAAGGATTTCAAGAAATAAACTGACACAAAAGAATCCTATCACATATTCAGACCAGTTATCATGGTCTAAAAACACATGCAGGATTCCAAGTACCAGTATAAATATATTGATTCCGAATGGAATTTCATATGTTCTCCAGTCTATCACACTCAGAACTATGAGTGCAGATGTAAGAAAGCAGTAGATGATACTCGTAAGCTCAAGTCCATTTACTGCAAATACTACTATGTATAATATACCGTTTAACGCCTCAATAATAGGGTATTGAGGTGATATCGGTTCTTTGCACTTGCGGCATCTGCCACGAAGAAACAGCCAGCTGAAAACCGGCACCATATCGTACCACGCGAGCTGATACCCGCATCTCATGCAGTGGGACCTTTCGGTCACCACTGTCTCATGCTGCGGTATGCGGTAGATACAGACATTTAGGAAGCTGCCTATAACTATACCGAATGCAAATATTAAGATGTAGATAGGTATCAGTTCTGGTATCATTTAATAATTATCCCTTCAAAAATTAATTTTTCGGTTTAATCTGATCGTCTGTTCCAGTTGCAGTATAATAATCAGATGATGCTGAATATGTAATTTTTCCTGTTGCACTAGTATAAGTAATAACAATATTACCAGTCCACTTAGTTCCCTTTAACCTTGTAGTTTCTAAACCAGTATCCGTTAACGGAGTTTGTGCAGTAGGATCAATCACAGGATCAGCATTTTTTGAAACTGTAACTTTAATGGTAGCTGGAGCACCTTCTTTATCTGAATAATATGTCTTTAATGTTGTTGCAATACTATCACAGTTCTGAATATCTGTTGCTTCTCTTGACTTCTCAACATACTTGATAAGCTGTGGAGCAAGTACACCTACAAGCACTGCCATGATGGCGATTACAACAATAAGCTCTACGAGAGAGAAACCTTTGTTGTTCTTCTGTTTCTTTCCTAACTTTTTAAATACATTCTTTACCATAGTTCTTTTCTCCTTTTCATTATAACATGGTTTTTGTGCAAAGAGCTGTGCCCTATCAGCATCTCTTTGGTTTGTATGTGCTCATTGTACCATAATTCGAAGTATAATGCAAGTTATTTTCTAGTACAATAGTATCATTACTGTATAATTTTTTTCGCCTTTTTTAGCAATTTTAACCAAATTTTAACCGATTTATTGCATTTAAATCATATTTTTTCAAAGAAATAATCTCCCGAGCTGTATTTTGGCACAGCGTGAGGGGCTTCACTCCATGTGACCGGCTAACGCATACACTCTCGTGAGAGCTACGCTACACTGCCAAGATACTGTAGGAATTATGCTTTTAGATTTTCTATGCTTGACGAAACCGTCGAAACGCGCCGTCCGTGGCGCGTTTCTCCTTGCCCATTACTGCTCACACCATCAGTGTGACCAGTAACGATTACGGCCCATTAAAAGTGCCTCTACGAGGCAGGGGCTGTAATCTGACAATAGTTGATTTATTGGCGCATAGCTTGACAGCGTGGTGTCAAGCTTGCGTTTGAACAGCAACGATATATTACATCCCAGTGGCAGTTCATTTCTGTGTTTCATGCGCATAATTCAACAGTATCTAAGCACCTTCGCTATTCGCTCACCCGAGAGTATATTCGCCAGCCGTTCGTAGAGAATGAAGCCCCATCCTACTGTCAGTAAAAGAGGAAGCAACCTCCGAGTTCTCGCCCAAAGATTGCTTCCTCTAATTTACATTTCACTACAATATTAGCTCACAAGCCATTTTTTTACAGTTTCCTCATCAAAATCCACACATTCAGCTATATCTTCTATTGAGTGTCCTTTTTTCTGAAGTTTTAAAGCCGTTACTTTTGCCTGACGAATTCTGCCTTCTTCTCTGCCTAATTCTCTGCCTTCATTTTTCTGTTCTTCCCACGCCTTGCACATATCAATCACCTCTTCTTTCTCATCTATGTCTATATTCGTTCCTGCAAACAGGTTGATTGCCTCGACTGTCTCTCTGTCCACATTGCTAAACTTCTCGTCATTCTGCAGCACTTCCTGCATCTTTTCCTTATCATACGCATTCTGCAGTACCTCGAAAAGCTGCCTGATTGAGGTTCTGAATCCTGTAAAGTCGGTTATCTCCCTCGGAGCCAGCAGGTTAATCCTATAATCCAGTATGAATGGCAGAAGCTCCTCGTCCACATCACCAAACATATCTGACAGCCTCCTTGGTCCATCCCATTCCTTTGTCCCGAGATACACTGTAATCGTAATTACTGGAATCAACTTATCCTCTTTCGTAAATCCCGAGAGAAATTCATCTGATGTTGCTGTATCCTTTTCTTTTCGGTGCTTTTTTGCTGTTTCCTTTACCTGATTTCCATATGCCATGACATCATAAAACATGTTTTTTACCGGAATGGAATAGTGTATATCCGACTGATTTTCTACTCCTATCAGTACCACATATGATTTGCCGGTATATTTGATGCTGGCATTTTTGAAAATATCCCTCAGCTTCTGCACCGCTATGGTCTTTTTGTCAAGCCCCAGTGCGGTCAGAACCTCCGTGGTGTCCCTTTCCTTAAGGTTTTCCGGCAGGATGACCTCTCTTCCTCCATACAGTATATTGTTGCACAGGTCAGCAAACCTGGCATTGTCAGCAAAGTATTCCTTTGCCATTGAGTCTTTTGCGCTCAATCCTTCTCCTCCTGTTCTCTTGTGTGAGCAGGAAAATTTGGTGCCAATGAGGGTATAGTGGTACAGTTTACAAGGTATACCTGTGCTGTTCTTCTTTAATGTTTACTCACTGTATACAGTTCATCCGCCTTTTGACTACATTTTCTGCATTCTGTCTACATACGGCATTTAAATTTTCCTGCTGTTGATTGGTAATTAAAGCATCGAAAACTTCCATGTCCTTTGTAGAATAATGCGAAGTGGTCTGCCCTCTTCAAAGTGGTGCGCACCTGAAAAACTGTTATGTGGTGCCGCTTACAGAAATATAATGCTTTGAGTTGATTGTAGCATAGAGGTGGTGTTTTGTCATCACATTTTTTCTTTTTTGCCACAGCGTAAGGGGCTTTATCCCATGTGACCGGCTGGGCACACTCTCCCGCGTGAGCGAATAGCGAAGCTGCCTAGATACTGTTGAATTATGCACACGATACACAGAAATGCCCTGCCACGGATGGCAGGGCAAGGAGAACCGCGCCACGGACGGCGCGTTTCGACGGTTTCGTCGGGCATCGTAAATCTTTAAGGCATAATTCCTACAGTATCTTGGCTGCGTAGCGTAGCTCACGTGAGAGAATGTGCACCAGCCAGGGCTCATGGGATGAAGCCCCGTCCTACTGTCAACAAAAAAGGAAGCAGCCTCAGTGCTTTCGCTCAAAGACAGCCTCCTCAAATTGTATTCCACTACAATATTAGCTCACAAGCCATTTTTTTACTGTTTCCTCGTCAAAATCCACGCATTCAGCTATATCTTCTATTGAGTGACCTTTTTTCTGAAGTTTCAAAGCTGTTATTTTTGCCTGACGAATTCTGCCTTCTTCTCGACCTTCTTCTCGACCTTCTTCTCTGCCTTCATTTTTCTGTTCTTCCCACGCCTTACACATATCAATCACCTCTTCTTTCTCATCTATGTCTATATCTGTTCCTGCAAACAGGTTGATTGCCTCAACCGTCTCTCTGTCTACATTGCTAAACTTTTCATCATTCTGCAGCACTTCCTGCATCTTTTCCTTATCATACGCATTCTGCAGTACCTCGAAAAGCTGCCTGATTGAGGTTCTGAATCCTGTAAAGTCGGTTATCTCCCTCGGAGCCAGCAGGTTAATCCTATAATCCAGTATGAATGGCAGAAGCTCCTCGTCCACATCACCAAACATATCTGACAGCCTCCTTGGTCCATCCCATTCCTTTGTCCCGAGATACACTGTAATCGTAATTACTGGAATCAACTTATCCTCTTTCGTAAATCCCGAGAGAAATTCATCTGATGTTGCTGTATCCTTTTCTTTTCGGTGCTTTTTTGCTGTTTCCTTTACCTGATTTCCATATGCCATGACATCATAAAACATGTTTTTTACCGGAATGGAATAGTGTATATCCGACTGATTTTCTACTCCTATCAGTACCACATATGATTTGCCGGTATATTTGATGCTGGCATTTTTGAAAATATCCCTCAGCTTCTGCACCGCTATGGTCTTTTTGTCAAGCCCCAGTGCGGTCAGAACCTCCGTGGTGTCCCTTTCCTTAAGGTTTTCCGGCAGGATGACCTCTCTTCCTCCATACAGTATATTGTTGCACAGGTCAGCAAACCTGGCATTGTCAGCAAAGTATTCCTTTGCCATTGAGTCTTTTGCGCTCAATCCTTCTCCTCCTGTTCTCTTGTGTGAGCAGGAAAATTTGGTGCCAATGAGGGTATAGTGGTACAGTTTACAAAGTATACATGTGCTGTCCTTCTTTATGTTTTCTATATGTTTACATTATGATTATCACACTGTATACAGTTCATCTGTCTTCTGACTACATTATCTGGCTTCTAACTGCCCTCTGGCTGCACTTTCTGTATTCTGTCTACATACGGCATTTCAATTTTCCTGCTGTTAATGGGTAATTAAAGCATTGAAAACTTCCATGTCCTTTGTAGAATGATGCGAAGTGGTCTGCCCTCTTCAAAGTGGTGTGCACCTGTAAAAAATTGTTATGTGGTGCCGCTTACAGAAATATAATGCTTTGAGTTGATTGTAGCATAGCGGCAGTTCTTTGTCATCATAATTTTTCTTTTTCCATATTTATATTTTTTCATACTGTTTCTGCACTGCACGCCTATCAGCCTGCATTCTGCCACAGTGCAAGGGGCTTTATCACGTGAGACCGGCTGTGGCACACTCTCTCGCGTGAGCGAATAGCGAAGCCGCTTAGATACTGTTGAATTATGCACACTATACACAGAAATGAGCTGCCACCGGGATGTAATATATATCATTGCTATTCAAACGCAAGCTTGACACCACGCTGTCAAGCTATGCGCCAATAAGTCAACTATTGTCAGATTACAGCCCCTGCCTCGTAGAGGCACTTTTAATGGGCTGTAATCGTTACTGGTCACACTATGGTGTGACCAGTAATGCTCAAGGAGAACCGCGCCACGGACGGCGCGTTTCGATGGTTTCGTCGAGTATCGTAAATCTTTAAAGCATAATTCCTACAGTATCTTGGCTGCGTAGCGTAGCTCACGTGAGAGAGTGTGCACAAGCCATGGCTCATGAGATGAAGCCCCGTCCTACTGCCAGTACCTACAGCAGCTATGCCAACTTCTTATTTTTCTCGAGAAGCTCATAGATTTTCTCAACGTCATAATCCGGCTTCATAGACAATGCCACTTCGTAAATTGGAGCGATAACCTCCTCTTTTTCTTCCAGGTCATCTGCTATTTCTGCCACACTCTTGTCCTTTTGCAGCTTTTTTACAACCAGTGAGATTATCTTTTGTCTTTCTCCGATTTCCTTACCGATTTCCTTACCCTCTTCTGTTGCAACCTCTTCCCAGTAATCACTCACATTACACATCTCGCTCATCCTCCCTTCGAGTTCCATGCTCATTTTAAGTCCATAATCTTCTTCAAGTATCTTCTTTTCTCGATAAACTCTGACTTTGAGAACAGCTCTTCCAGCATTCCTATGAGTTTATTCTTAGACTGCTTTTTATTTTTTGTTGCTCTCGTCCGGACATTTATCAGTGCACCATTTAATTTGTCAATCTGTGGTATTTTCTTTATTTTACCATAAATCAGGCTGGATTTCATCCCAAATTCGATTCTGCCACAGCGTAAGGGGCTTCATCCCCTGTGACCGGCTAGGGCACGCTCTCTCGCATGAGCGAATAGCGGAGCTGCTTAGATACTGTTGAATTATGCACATGATGCACAGAAATGAGCTCCCACGGATGGGAGCTCAAGGAGAACCGCGCCACGGACGGCGCGTTTCGACGTTTTCGTCAAGCATAGTAAACCTATAAAGCATAATTCCTACAGTATCTTGGCAGTGTAGCGTAGCTCACGCGAGAGAATGTGCACCAGCCAGGGCTCACGGGATGAAGCCCCGTCCTACTGCCAATGTCTCTGCACCAAAAAAGCAGCCTTTGAGCTTCACACTCAAAGTCTGCTTCTTTTTTATTTTATAAGCTGTCCATAGCCTGATACATGGTAAGCATAGGTGCCATAACGGCTGCCACAAGCACACCAACAATAAGTGCCAGAACAAGGATAATCATAGGCTCAATAGCTGCCATAACTGTCTGGGTAGCCAACTCAACTTCCTCATCATAGTAGTCTGCCAGTCGGGTAAGCATGCCTTCCAAGTCACCGGTTTCCTCACCGATTCGCGTCATGTGTGAAACCATAGGTGGAAACAATCCACACGCAGTGATTGGCTCAGACAGTGGAACACCCTTACTTACTTCTTCCCTTGCATTTTTCAGAGCTTTTTTGTAAAGAGCATTCTTCATGGTGTCAGCAGTGATACCAAGGGCTTCAATCATCGGAAGTCCTGAGTACACAAGTGTTGAAAGTGTACGCGCATAGTTACTGGCCGCTGTCTTGATGTTTAGCTTTCCGAAAACCGGAACCTTTCTTGCGAGATTACCAAAGAACATCTGGCCGCTGTCAGTCTGCTTATAAAGCTTGATGGCTATAACAATTGCTGCTATGACAGCAATCACAATATACCAGTATCCGGTGACAAAATCACTCATCGCAACAACTGCCTTTGTGATGCCCGGCAGCTCTGTTCCCAGGTCATTGAACATCTCCGAGTAGCTTGGGATGACCTTTACAAGCATTACAATAACAACCGCAATAGCCACAATCACAACGATAATCGGATAAACTGCCGCTTTTTTTATCATGCCGTTAAGCTTCGCTGATTTCTCGAAGTGTGCAGACATTCTGTCAAAAGCTACATCAATCTTGCCGGATGCTTCGCCTGCCGCAACCATGCTCACCATGATGTCAGGGAAAACATTCGGGTATTTTTTGAGACCATCCGAGAGAGTCTCACCTTTTTGAATCTCGGCATGAACACCTCTGATAGCTTTCGCCATAACCTTATTCTCAGTCTGATCGGATAGCATATCCAGCGTATCAAGAATCGTAACACCGGCATTGACCATACTGGTGAACTGGCGGCAGAATACCGATAGGTCTCTCGGCTTTACCTTTCCTCCTACACTGAATGAGATTTCCTTGGTCAGTGCTGTTGCCTTGGTGAGGCTTATGACCATGTTGCCATCCATCTTAAGCTTATTTTTTGCCTCTGCTTCTGACTCGGCTACTATATTTCCTTTTCTTTCTTTTCCGCTCTGGTCTATAATCTGATATGTCCAGTCAGCCACTTTCTTCTCCTCCTTATACCTATTCTGTGCAACCTCCAGATAAATTAAATCATAATTTATTAAGGCTTCACAACATTATACCATAACAGTAAAACACATACGATTATACCATCAATAGTAAAGGTGTACACGGCTAGCCATGCTTACCGGATCATGTGCATATGCAACTGCAGTCTCCGGCGCTATAAGGCCCTGGCTGTAATACTGTAAAATACAGTCATCCATCATCATCATACCCTCTCTCTTTGATGTCTGTATGATAGATGGAATCTGAAATGCTTTTGCCTCACGAATTAAGTTTCTGATGGCATTGTTTGCAAGGAGCACCTCAAATGCTGCAATTCGTCCGCCATTTACCATTGGAAGCAGATGCTGTGCAACAATTCCCTCTAAAACTCCTGAGAGCTGCACTCGTATCTGTTGCTGCTGGTGTGGTGGAAAAACGTCAATCATACGGTCAATTGCATCTGATGAACTGTTAGTATGCAGTGTAGAAAATACAAGATGTCCTGTCTCCGCCGCTGTAATAGCTGTAGATATAGTTTCAAGATCTCGCATCTCTCCTACAAGTATTACATCCGGATCCTGTCGCAGTGCAGCTCTTAGGGCTGCAGCATATGAGAGTGTATCCTTTCCAATCTCTCGCTGTTCCACTATAGAGCGGCGCCTTGAGTGCAGGTACTCGATAGGATCTTCAAGCGTGATTATATTTTTGGAATCTCTTGATGCAATGACATCTATAAGACTTGCCAATGTGGTCGACTTACCACTTCCTGTAGCTCCTGTCACGAGGACAAGTCCTCTCATCTTTGTGGTAAGATTGACAACCGACTGTGGTATGCCAAGCTGCTGCGGTGTAGGCACATCATATGAGAGAATACGAAGTGCTGCTGCATATGAACCTCTCTGTCTGAACACATTGGCTCTGACTCGTGAAAAGCCCTCCACCGAAAAAGCAAAATCAAGCTCTCCCTTCTCCTTTAGCACATCTTTAAGCTCCTGCGGGACAATTGGAGAAAGCAGGTTGTCCGTCTCAACATTGGTAAGAACCTGATTTCCCTGCGGTACAAGCTTTCCGTCAATTCTAAGCATAACCGGATTTCCCGGTACGATATGTATATCCGATGAGTTCTGTTGCTGCGCTGCTTTTAAAATGTCTACTATCTGCATTTTCTTTTCCCCCTTAGTTTTCAAACGTGGTCTTTAACATTTCCTGGAATGAAGTAACTCCTTCGAGTACAAGCTTCTCTGCACTCTGTCTAAGTGTATGCATGCCCTCATCACATGCAGCCTTGTTTATATCCTCTATATCAACACCTTTTGAAATAAGTGACTTTAGCTTTGGTGTTATGGTCATTATCTCATATATACCGATTCGTCCCTTGTAGCCTGTATTGGCACATTTTTCACAGCCACATGGCTCATAAATCTTTACCGGACGGAATGCCGGTATATTCATAAAGGCCTTTTCCTCCTCTGTCAGCAGATGTTCTCTCTTACATGCCGGACAAAGTCTTCTTACAAGTCGCTGTGCAATGATTCCCTTTACCGAATCCGCAAGCAGATAACTTTCAACTCCCATGTCCTCCAGTCGTGAAATAGTACTTGCCGAGCTGTTGGTATGCAGTGTGCTGACCACAAGATGTCCTGTGATTGACGCCTGTACTGCAATCTGTGCTGTCTCCTGATCTCGAATCTCACCAATCATAATGATGTCCGGATCCTGTCGCAGAATGGAACGAAGTGCTGATGCAAATGTCAGGTCAGCTTTATTATTTACCTGTACCTGGTTTATTCCATCTATATTGGCCTCGACCGGATCCTCAACTGTGATGATATTTACATCCTCCTTGTTGAGCTCTGAAAGTGCCGTGTAAAGTGTGGTTGACTTACCACTTCCTGTAGGACCTGTAACAAGGATGATACCGTTTGTATTCATCAGTATATGATCAAAGGCCTTAAGCTCTTCGTCTGAAAATCCCAGCTCCTTTTTATCTCTTGTAAGTGCCTTTTTCTGCGCAAGTCGCATAACGCATTTCTCACCGAATACTGTCGGAAGGATTGATACTCGGATATCATACTCTATCTTGTCTATCTCCATAGTGATACGGCCGTCCTGCGGCTTACGTTTCTCGGAAATATCCATACCACCTATAATTTTAAGTCGTGTAATAATTGCAGAAAGCAGATGTATACTATATGCTGCCTTCTCATAAAGCGCACCATCTATTCTGTATCGCACCCTGACTTTATTTTCCAGTGCCTCTATATGTATATCTGAGGCCCTGAGTCTGGCTGCCTGCTCAATGATAGAGTTGACAAGTAAAACTACCGGCGAATTGTTGACATCCTTGCTGGTAGCTTCCTCAGCCTCGGCATTTTTCTGCTCACGCTCTTTTCTCTCCCTCGCATACTCCTGAGCCGCTTTCATAGCTTCTGTATCACCGTAATATTTGTCAAGCGTCAAAAGTATGTCTCTGCCTGTCGCTACTGCAGGCTCAACCTGTAGATTGGTAACAATTGAAAAATCATCAAGCGCAACCATATCCATAGGATCAGCCATGGCCACATGCACTACATTGGCATTATTCTTGTCAAATGCATATGGTATCATAACATGCTTTCTAAGCACTGTCTCACTGACAAGGTTTTGCACCTCCTCAGGTATGTTGATTGCGCTCACATTAACAAGTTCCAGTCCCAGCTGCTGTGACAATGCCTTTGCTATCTCAAGCTCATTGGTGAACCCAAGCTCAATGAGTGTTTCTCCTATCTTCTTATGCTTTTCTTTGGCTATAGGCAGAGCCTTTTCCAGCTGCTCCTGAGTAATTACATTTTCATTTATAAGCATATCACCGATACGCTTTTTCTCTCGTCTAAAAGCCATAGTGGCTCCCCCTCTTTCATCATTTAGTAAAATACTACCATTATGATGGCTGTATTTCAAGGGTATTTATATAAAATATACAATAAATTTATTTCAATACTAAAATGTAACGATTCCGAGTGCCTGCAGCAACAGTATAAGCAGGAATGCCGGTGCAATAAATTTAACCATGATTATATAAAGCCCTTTTCTGGTGAATTTGCTGCCTCCGCGTGTCACCTCATCTATTATTACCTTTGGACTTACTATCCAACCGATAAGGATACATGTGGCAAGTGCAACGATTGGCATAAGCACATTGTTGCTTACATAGTCCATTATATCAAGTATCTGTCCGACTGTGCCGTTTGGAAGCTTAACCTCCATATAGAGCTTATTGTAGCCAAGGCAGACTATTATCTCTGCAATCAGACCGTATACCGTGACTAAAATTGCGCTTTTTCTGCGGCTCCAGTGAAATCTGTCTATAAGACTCGATACAATAGCCTCCATAATTGATACAGACGATGTGACTGCTGCGAATGCAACTATCATGAAGAATATCAGTCCAACAATATCTCCTGCTATTCCCATTTCATTAAATACCTTTGGCAGTGATATAAACATAAGCCCCGGTCCTGCTGACATGCCGTCACGACCCATAAATACATATACTGCCGGAATAATCATAAGACCTGCAAGGAATGCAACAAGTGTATCAAAAATCTCGATCTGGTTGATTGAGCCCATGAGCTTTGATTCCTTCTTGACATACGAACCATATGCAACCATGATTCCCATAGCCACACTGATTGAGTAGAACAGCTGACCGAGCGCATCAACAAATACTGTGACAAGCTTTTGTATTGTAAGCCCCTTGAAGTCAGGAACCACATATATCTTAAGACCCTCAAGACCACTTCTTGCTGCGCCTGATGCATCCTTATAATTGAGCGTCAGTGAGAAAATACCGATTGCAAAAATAAGCACAACAAGGATAGGCATGAGCACCTTGCTGAAGCGCTCGATACCTTTATTGACTCCGCCAATGACAACTGCTGCTGTTATAAGCAGATAAACCACTCCAAATATGATTGGTGCCCACTGGCCTGTGATAAAACCTGTGAAATATCCATCCGCAACCGCATTTTTACCGCTTCCTGTAATGAAAAGTGTAAAGTATTTTAAAACCCATCCACCTATAGTACAGTAGTAAGGCAGAATAATAGCCGGTACTATACACGCAAGCACACCGATAAACTTGCCCTTTGGATTGATAAGACCATACGCGGTGAGCGGTCCCTGTCCGGTCTTACGTCCTATTGCAATCTCAGTGGTAAGCAATGCAAAGCCAAAGGTCAGAACAAGTATCAGATACACCAGCAGAAAAAGTCCTCCTCCGTCCTTTGCTGCCAGATACGGAAACCTCCATATATTTCCAAGTCCTACCGCACTGCCGGCTGCCGCAAGAACGAACCCAATGTTGCCGGAAAAAGTGCTTCTTGATTTTTCTTTCATTTTCTACTGTCTCCTTAATATATTATATAATTTAATTTCGATTTAATATGGACATTGTTTCCATTTACAAATCTAATATACCTATTATAATCATCTAGAGTACTTTTTGCAACGGTTGATATTTTTTATTCGCATTTGCAGTACGTGTGGTGGCACATGGCAGGTGTCGTGAGTGCTACGCTATACTGTCAAGATACTGTACGAATTATGCCTCAAAAACTTTCTTAACTTGACGAAAACGTCGCTACTCGCCCTCCATGGCTCGATAGCTCCTTGTCCCGGCGTCCATGCCGGGACATTTCTGATTTTCATCTGGCATAATTCAACAGTATCTAGACAGCTCCGCTATTCGCTCTCACGACACCTGCCATGTGCCACCACACGTAACGCAAATTCACCACAGCGTAAGGAACGTAAGCCCCGGGGACCGCGGGCGCACACGTACTCCCGCCGGAGCGCATAGCGAAATGGCTTAGATACTGTAGAAATTATGCCCACAAGACGCAGAAATACCCAGCCATGGACGGCTGGGTAAGGCGTTATGCGCCACGGACGGCGCATAAAAGCCGGTTTCGTCAAGCATAGAAACCCATCAAGCATAATTTCGTACAGTATCTTAGCCACGCAGCGTAGCGACGGCAGGAGTACGTGTGCGCCCGTGGTACCCGGGGCTTGCGTTCCGTACTATTTATTATCCTAAATAAGGTTCTTGATTCCCTCTGTTAAACGCTTTGCAACTCTCACATTGTTCATAGTGTAAAGATGAATTCCCTCCACATCATTAGCTAAAAGCTCAATTATCTGACTCTCGCAGTAAGACATTCCGGCATCAAAAAGTGCAGCCTTGTTGTCTCCGTATCTGTGCACAATCTTCTGGAACTTCTCCGGGAACTTTGCTCCGCACATTGTGACCATTCTCTGAATCTGAGCCGCATTGATACAAGGCATGATGCCCGGGATAACAGGCACATTGATACCTGCAAGCCTGCAGTCCTCAGCAAAATTGAAGAAGGTATCATTGTCAAAGAAGAGCTGCGATAAAAGAAGCTCTGCACCGGCATCAACCTTTTTCTTAAGATTCTTAATATCATCTACCTTATCAGCTGCCTCCGGATGGATGTCTGGGTAGCACGCACCTGCGATACAGAACTGATCACCTGTGGTGTCCTTTATATACTTAATAAGGTCGCTTGCATGGAGAAAATCCTCCTTTGCAGGCACATTTGGATTTCTGTCTCCTCTTAAAGCGAGGATATTCTCGATGCCCTCATATGAAAGCTGTCTGGTGAACTCATCTATCTCTGCCTTGTTATAGCACAGACATGTAAGGTGTACGACCGGCTCCACATTGTACTGGTTCTTGATTTTCTTCGCAATCTCGATAGTCTTGTTATTGTTTGAGCTGCCGCCTGCGCCAAATGTCACGCTGATGTACTCAGGATGACAATCACAGAGTATCTCAAGCATCTCGTCTATATTTTTGAAGTCCTCCTCTTTCTTTGGTGGAAATATCTCAAAGGAGAGCGACTGTGGTTTGTTTGTATGTATCTGTGTAATCTTCATGTTATCCTCCGGTATATATGGTTATTCAATAATTTGTAATTTTTATATTCCATATATTACTGTAGTTTTTTGTCATTGTAAAATATATTTTTCTTTTAGTTTGTCATAAATAAAATCTATATCAAAACTTGCTGAGCATTTGATTTTTTTATATGAGGTGATATAATGGGCGAAGCAAATCAAAAAGAGGTTTCACAATGAAAAAAATAGATTTTGATAACGATTCGATAAAGAAAAATATATTGCAGGCTGCTCTGCCCATGCTGGCAGCCCAGATTCTAAGCCTGTTGTACAATATAGTAGACCGCATATACATTGCCCGCATACCGGATATGGGAACCACTGCACTCGGTGCTGTGGGGCTTTGCTTTCCTATTATAATGCTGACAATCGCTTTCTCCAATCTCTTTGGAAGCGGTGGTGCTCCGCTTTTTTCAATAAAAAGAGGCATGAGTGATGACAGAGCCGCCAATACTATAATGAATACGAGCTTTACAATGGTCTGCACATTCGCAGTCGTTTTTACAGCTTTGTGCATGATTTTTGCAAAGCCTCTTTTAATCGTGTTTGGCGCATCTGAAAATGCTCTCAAATACGCTCTGCCATACCTGCTCATTTATTTGATAGGAACACTCCCATCCATGATTTCAACCGGCATGAATCCCTTTATCAACGCTCAGGGCTACTCCACTACCGGCATGCTGTCTGTGGCAATCGGAGCCGTTGCCAATCTGGTTTTAGACCCTCTTTTTATATTTGGATTTAATTTCGGTATCAAAGGAGCAGCTATTGCTACGGTCATCTCACAAATACTGTCTGCTCTCTATGTGCTTCACTTTCTTAGGAAAAAGGCTGAGCTTAAGGTGCGCCTTATGACACTCTCTGAATTTGGTGAAAATACGCGCTATGCAAAGGATATCATAAGCCTTGGAACCTCCGGCTGTGTCATGCAGCTCACAAACAGCCTGGTATCTATATGCTGCAACAATGTGCTTTCAGTGACCGGTGGCGATTTGTACATATCGGTAATGACCATCGTATCAAGCATCAGGCAGATGGTCGAGACTCCAATTTATGCAATTGTGGAGGGTTCATCTCCTGTTTTAAGCTACAACTATGGCGCGAAAAGACCTGCCCGGGTGAGAAAATCTATTTTCACTATGGGACTGCTCGTGCTTCTATATACAGCTGTCATGTGGAGTGTAATTATACTTGCTCCTCATGCCCTGATTGCTATTTTCAGTTCCGATGCCACCCTCATGGATGATGCGGTGAAGGCTTTAAATATCTACTTTGCGGCATTCATATTTATGGATCTGCAGTACGTCGGACAGACTACCTTTAAATCACTGAACAAAAAGAAGCGGGCTATATTTTTCTCCCTGCTTCGCAAGGTGTTCATCGTTGTACCGCTGACATATATTCTGCCTTACTCCTTTGGTATGGGAACCGACGGTGTATTTATGGCAGAGCCTGTATCAAACGTGATTGGCGGAAGCATCTGCTTTGTAACCATGCTTGGCACTGTGCTGCCGGAGCTTCGCAGGATGGAGCAGTAATTACAGCATCTCATCAATGCAGATGCCGTAGCCTCCGGTCGGATCATCGACAAACACATGGGTAACTGCTCCTATTATTTTACCATCCTGTATGATAGGGCTTCCGGATGTGCCCTGCACTATGCCACCGGAGAGCTCTATCAGCCTGTCGTCTGTCACCTTAAGCTCCATTCCCTTGTTTGTATCTGTCGCTTTTTTATCTATATTTGTTATTTCCAGATTATATTTTTCAAGTTTTCCTGATATTTCCGATATCATCTGTGCACTGCCTGTGTGTATCTCATCCTTGCCGGCAACCGGATAATACGTATCCTCTGCGGCATATTCCGACAATTCATCGCTGTCAAGCTGTCCGTAAATTCCCAGATTACTATTGCAGTCAAGTGTGCCTATATGGCTTTTTTTGCCAAAATATACCACTCCGCCTATCTCGCCCGGCGCGCCGGCTTTTCCCTTTTTGATTTTGGTAAGCTTCATACTGTACAAATCACCACTGTTTGCATACAAAAGATTACCGCTTTGTGTTCCGTCTCCTATTCCATGCCCCAGCGCTCCAAAACGGCCGTCCTTTGTATAATAAGTGATAGTACCGATTCCTGCCAGATCGTCCTTCACCCATATTCCCATATAGTATCTGCCATCATCCATCCTGACAGGTGTGATATCCGCTGACATTTTCTCACCGCCTCTAAGAAATTTTATTTTTACCATTCTTTTATTAATTTCTGATTTAATTTCACCGCTATCACTCTTATTTTCATTTATTATTTCTTTCTGACTTTCTACTGTACCACTTTTATCTTCATTACTTTCATCATACTGCTTCATGATATCATTCACAGCTTCAGAAAGCTCCTCCTTGTCTGCCACAGTGCGTCCATTGACAGATAGGATATAATCACCGCACTGCACCTTTTTATCTGCCGGATTGACTTTTTTTCCATCCTCGTCTGTCACCTCCGTCGTATTCACTACAAGCACTCCCTCTGTCTGCTCATATATACCGGTCAGCCTGCCACAGGCATATACGCCCTCAACACTTATTCCATCACTTATTTTATCTGTCTCTTCATAATCTCTGTCAGTAGCTCTGTGAGTTGATGCTGTATCTGCTGTCTGTCCTATGTCTTGTTCGGTTCCGCCGTTTCCACCGTTTCCGCTGTTTTCACCGTTTCCGCCGTTTTCACCATTTTCACCATTCTCGCCCGAATCAGCCAATACACTGGCCGCCTGTCCCGGAAGCCCTGTCGCATATCTTCCATATCCGGCCTTTGATTCATTTAAAAAACTTCCTAATGCACTTTCATCAAATGCCTTATCTACCCTGCTGCACCACTTATCATCACTGCTTAGTGCAAACATAGCTATCACTGCTGCAGCCAGCGTGACACTCACAAATTTTCCAAAAAACTTCCGCATACTATTACCTCCATTTGGATTAGTATGCTCCTGTAATTTTTCTTTTATTCTTTTAATATCTTATTATCTCATTCTAACTATTCCAAATTATTTTGAGCAAAAACCAGTATAGTTTGACAGTTTAGGTGCTTTCCTATATAATTTCGATATATTTATATGTTTATTATAAATTTCACATATTATTCCCACGTTGTTAGTTACAAATAAATATTGTAATAGCTTTATAATTCTTAAATCACCATTTAATAAAGGAGGGATTCCATGAATACATACCTGCTCATCACATCCATAGTAATCTTCTTATGTATCCTGCTAAATCGTGTCTCCAACCGCATAGGCATTCCGGCACTTTTAGCCTTTATCGTGCTCGGCATGCTTTTTGGCTCTGACGGAATAATGAAGATAGATTTCGACAATTACGCGTTCGCTGAACAGATATGCTCTACCGCGCTGATATTTATCATGTTCTATGGCGGCTTTGGCACCAACTGGCAGCGTGCAAAGGCTGTTGCCGTTAAGTCTGTGCTTTTGTCCACCATCGGTGTTATTATCACATGCTTTCTCACAGGGCTGTTCTGTCACTTTGCCCTTAATATGAGCTGGGAAATAAGCTTGCTCCTCGGTGCGCTGATTTCATCAACTGATGCAGCGAGCGTTTTCTCCATACTGCGTTCGAAAAAGCTGAATCTGAAATACAATACCGCCTCTCTTCTTGAAGTGGAAAGCGGTAGTAATGACCCATGTGCCTATATGCTCACAGTTGCTTTTATATCCATATCTCAGGGCAGCGCAAGCCCGGGAAATATTGCCATACTCATAGTAAAGCAGCTTGCCTTCGGCATAATCTTCGGCGTCCTGATTGCAAAGCTTTCCATCATGCTCCTTCGATATATACGCTTCAAAAGCGCGGGGTTTGATGCGATTTTCATGGTGGGAATAGCTATAATATCATATGCCCTGCCTGCTTACTTTGACGGAAACGGCTTCTTAAGCGCCTATATAGTCGGCATTATACTCGGCAACACAGAAATAGAAAATAAAAAGAATCTGGTGAATTTCTTTGATGGCATAACAGGACTCATGCAGATGCTTATTTTCTTTCTGCTTGGTCTGCTTTCTTTCCCATCAAAGCTGCCACACGTCATAGTACCGGCACTTTTAATATTTATGTGGCTGACCTTTGTGGCAAGACCTCTTTCTGTCGCACTTGTGCTCACACCATTTCGCAGCAAAATAAAACAGCAGCTGCTTGTCTCATGGTCCGGCTTAAGAGGAGCCGCATCCATAGTGTTTTCCATCATGGCATATACCGCCACCAATGATGACCTCGACACCTTCCACATAATATTTATGATAGTACTCTTTTCAATACTGCTTCAGGGCTCAATGCTCCCATGGATATCGCGAAAGCTTGATATGCTCGATAAAACAGCCGATGTAATGAAGACCTTCAATGATTACTCCGAGGAAGCAGACATCCAGTTCATACAGCTTACCATACCGGAAAATCATCTGTGGTGTGGCCACAAGCTAAAGGACCTGACGCTGCCTCCTGAGACACTGATTGTGCTTATACGAAGAGGTGAGCAGAATATAATACCGGACGGTGAAACAATAATTCTGCAAAATGATGTGCTCGTGCTTAGTGCCATCACACCTGATGAGGTGCATGGTATAAAACTGGTGGAAAAAATAATAGAAAAAGACAGCAGATATAACAATAAACTGCTGTCTGAAATATCAAAAAAACACAATGAGATTATAATAATGATCCAAAGAAATGGGCAGGTAATCATCCCAAACGGAAACGTACGGCTGACCACCGGTGATATACTGGTAATCAACCGCGCCGTAAACTGATAATGTCAGATTTTTTTCTCCATGGCAAGTGCTTTCATCTCGCGTGCGCTCTCCATCACGGTATCTGTGATTTTTGCACCGCCGAGCATTCTGGCAAGTTCAGCCACGCTGTCATTGTCAGTTAGTCTTCGAATCCTTGAAACCGCGGATTTGTTCTCGACTGCTTTTTCAATAAGGAAATGTGCATCTGCCATAGCTGCTATCTGTGGCAGATGTGTGATACATATAATCTGATGGTTGCGGCCAAGCTCATTCATCTTCTCAGAGACCATCTGAGCTGTACGTCCACTGATTCCAGAATCAATCTCATCGAAAATAAGCGACTCAATGTGGTCATTTTCTGCCATGATTGTCTTGATGCCAAGCATAATACGCGACAGCTCTCCTCCCGATGCTACCTTGCCGAGCGGTTTAAGCGGCTCTCCAGGGTTCGTTGATATGAGAAACTCCGGCGCATCGATGCCGTTTGCCGTATAGTCCGGCAATCTGTCAAACTGCATATCAAACTGTACATCAAGGAAATTCAAATCATTAAGTGCTGATTTAATTTCTGACACAAGCTTTACAGCACTCCTTTGTCTGATTTCTGATACCTCATCCGATATCTGTGCCAGCTCCTTTTCCTTTTTCGCAAGCTGCTGCTCTAATTTCTGTAAATAAGAATCATAATCATTCAGGACACTGATACGCTCCCTCTTTTCATTGAGTGCTATCAGTATATCATCAATTGAGTTGCCGTATTTGCTCTTTAGATGATTTATCTCATCCAGACGCTTTTGTGTCTCATAGAAGGTCTCCTCGTCAAACTCAGCCTGTGATATATATCCTGATATCTCGTGATTAAAATCAGAAAGCAGACTGTCTATCTCTGACAGCTGACTCTCCAGAGCTTCCACATCCTCATCATAACCTGATACCTGCGACAGCTCTCTTACCGCCCTGCCAATAAGCTCTGAGGCACTCTCCATCTCGCCTCCTGTGGCAGAATATGCAGCATTTACACCCTCCATGATTTTCTTTCCGTTTGAAAACTTCCTAAACTGCGCCTCAAGCTCCTCATCCTCACCCGGCACAAGGGAAGCATCTTCTATCTCCTTCACCTCGTACTCAAGGAATGACAGCTCACGGCTTCTTTCTTCATTGTCGATATTTGACTTTTCATACTCATCCTTAAGCGCCCTATATGCTTTGTATGTAACTGAAAGCTGCTGCTTTTTATCTCCAAGCGGCTGCTTTGCGTACTCATCAAGTATATCAAGGTGTTTTTTCTTTGATAAAAGTGACTGGTGCTCATGCTGACCGTGGATATCTATGAGATATGAGGCTATTTCCTTCATTCGTGAAACAGACACGGCTTCACCGTTTACCCTGCCGACTGCGCGCGACTGTGTGATTTTACGGCTTAAAATCACGCATCCGTCCTCGACCTCCACATCAAGCTCCCTTAAATCCTCTATAATCTTTGGGTCCTCAACTGAAAAAATAAGCTCCACAAAAGCAGGCTTTTCATTGTCTCTTAGCATCTCCTTTTGCACTTTTTCACCAAGCGCCAGATTGATAGAGCCTATGATGATTGATTTTCCGGCTCCGGTCTCTCCCGACAATATATTTAGTCCGTCGGAAAACTCAACCTCACACTCATCTATGAGTGCCAGATTCTTTACATGTAGATTTTGTAACATATTTTCTCCTTCCTCTCCCAGGCATGACGATATATGTTATTTTCTGTTACAGTTCAGCTATAATCTGATATTCATGTAACATTATTCCACAATTCTGCGGATTTTTTTCATCACCGCATATGTATCATCAACAGTCCGGATTGCACACATGATTGTGTCATCTCCTGCAATCGAACCGACGATTTCTCTCATCTTCATGGCATCTATTGCAGCACAGACAGCGCTTGCCATTCCCGATACAGTCTTTATAACGAGGATATTCTGTGCCATATCCATTGACAAAAAGCCCTCTCTGAGTACTCTTTCGTATTTCTTTGAGAGATTCTCAGGTGCATCCGTTATCACGGCGTACTTCTGTCTGCCGCCTGCGGTAGGAATCTTTGTGAGCTTAAGCTCCCTGATATCCCTGGATACTGTGGCCTGAGTCACGCGAAAACCATCTTTTTCAAGAAGCGCAGACAGCTCATCCTGCGTCTCTACCTCATTCTTTTGGATTATCTCAATTATCTTGGATTGTCTGTTTGTTTTCATGTCCTGCCACCTCATAAATATTATTTGTAACTATTCATTATAACAATCCTTATCTGTGTTATGAATAATTTCCCATCTTTTTGCGGAGTATCTCCAAAAAGCTTCTCTGGTGAAGCTTGCAAATCTTTGTATGATTGGCTGCCTTTGAAATAACAAAACGGTCTCCCACAGCCAGCTCTGCCGTGGTGTCGCCATCATAGCTGACACACGCCATCTCATCGTTTTGCTCCCTGCGGCTTAGAATCTCTATCTCTATCTCATCATCGCCTGAAAGCACAATGCTCTTTGACGTAAGATTGTGAGCATTGTTCGGTGTGAGCAGTATCATATCGCCCTTCGGATCCACAATCGGACCTCCCGCCGACATACTGTAGCCTGTAGAGCCTGTCGGAGTCGCAACAATGATGCCGTCGGCATGGTAATTGTTTAAAAACTCACCGTTTACATACACATTGAGGCTTAATATCTGCAAATTGCCCTTTCTATGGATGACTATATCATTTAATGCAACTCTCGAGGTCTCACTGCCTCTTTTATGCCCTGTGAGCATAATACGATCCTCTGTCATGTATTTATCAGCCATGAGCGAATCAATAGCGTCAAATACCGTAGCTTCCTCCACCTCACACAGATAGCCGAGTGTGCCGAGATTCACTCCCATAAGCGGAATCTCAAGTGTCTCCACCCTTGTGGCTGCACGAATCAGTGTACCATCTCCGCCGAGCACAAGAATACACTGCGTATCCTGTGGTATATCCTCTAGCTCAAACTCGTTATCGGATATAGCCTCGACATTGCTCATAAGCCCTTTTGCCGTGCCGCCCTTTTGCTCTATGTATGCCACTATTTTATTTGTAAGTGCAAAATCCCTGTCCTTATAGGCATTTGCTATCACAACAAAATGTTTCATAGTCTATTTCCTGTCCAGCTCTCCATGCGCGGCCTCGACCACACTATGAATATCCACTGATTCCTCCTTTATAGGATCATCTGTCTTTTTGATATGTACGAGGTACTCTATATTGCCCTCCGGCCCCTTGATTGGCGAATACTCAAGGTCTAACACACTAAATCCATTTGAAAGTGCAAAGGATATTATATTGTTCACTACCTCCTCATGCACGCTCTTGTCACGGACCACGCCCTTTTTACCTACCTTTTCCCTGCCTGCCTCAAACTGTGGCTTGATAAGACAAACCATCTCGCCACCGTCCTTTAACAGTGCTCTTGCAGGACCTAACACCTTGGTAAGTGATATGAATGACACATCAACCGATGCAAAATCCAGCTCATCATCTATGTCATTGGGCGTCACATACCTGATATTGGTCTTTTCCATGCACACCACGCGCTCGTCCTGACGCAGCTTCCATGCAAACTGGCCATATCCGACATCCACGGCATACACCTTTTTAGCACCATTTTGAAGCATACAGTCTGTAAAACCGCCTGTTGAAGCACCTATATCCATGCACACCTTGCCATCCATCGTGATATCAAAGTGCTTCATAGCCTTTTCAAGCTTTAGACCTCCACGGCTCACATACTGCAGTGTCTTTCCATGAATCTCAATATTGCAGTCATCAGGAAATGTGCTTCCCGCCTTATCCTCACGGTTGTTATTTACAAAAACATTGCCCTCCATAATCATGGTCTTTGCTTTTTCCCGTGATGGTGCAAGGCCTCTGTTTACAAGTAATACGTCTAATCTTTCTTTCATACTGTATGTTACCTCTATCTATAATGCTGCTATTATACGCTTAGCCACCGATTCGGCATCCACATGCAGCTCCTTTTTGAGCACCTCGACATTGCCATGCTCCACATAGCAGTCAGGAAGTGCAACTGTCAACACCTCAAGAGCTATGCCGTTAGTCTTGACATACTCCGTCACATGCTCACCAAAACCGCCGCTTTGCACGTTTTCCTCCATAGTCACAAGCAGGCTGTGTTCAGCCGGCAGTTCCTTAATTGCTTCCTTATCAAAAGGCATTGCAAAACGTGCATTGATAAGTGTAGCAGAGATTCCCTCTGCCTCAAGCAGCTTTACCACATCAACGGCAGTCTTTACCATACTGCCGAGTGCCATGATAGCCACCGTGCTTCCTTTTCTGATTAGCTCACTCTTTGCAAGCTCTATCGGCTGTCTGATTTCCTTAAGGCCGTCATAGGCTGCCCCTCTTGGATATCTGAGTGCAATCGGACCGTCATATGCCACTGCAAACTTCATCATATCAGACAGCTCCCACTTATTCTTCGGAGCCATGATTGTCATGTTCGGGATGACCGACAGATATGATATGTCAAATATTCCCTGATGTGTCTCTCCGTCACTGCCTACAAGCCCTGCCCTGTCGATTGCAAAGATGACATGCAGATTCTGTATGCACACATCGTGAAGTATCTGGTCAAACGCCCTTTGTAAAAATGACGAGTACACCGCAAATACCGGGATAAGTCCTGCTTTTGCAAGCCCTGCCGCAAAGGTCGTGGCATGTGCCTCGGCTATTCCCACATCAAAAAATCTATCCGGGAAATTGCGGTGGAATCTGCGAAGCCCTGTTCCATCTGCCATGGCAGCCGTTATCGCAACTACCTTTGGATTTCTCTCGCCCAGCTTCTTCATGACTGTTGAGAAGACATCTGTGTAATTGGCCTTCGTGCGCTTATTCTTTGGAAGTCCTGTCTCTATGACAAATGGCTCTGCACCGTGAAATCTGGAAGGATAACGCTCAGCCGGGTCATAGCCTGATCCCTTTTTCGTAAGCACATGCACAAGCACCGGACCATCCACACGCTTTGCCTCATCAAACACACGGCACATTTCCTTTATATCACTGCCATCCACAGGTCCCAAATAGATAATGCCCATCTCCTCAAAGAACATACCCGGAATAAAAAGCTGCTTTATGCTGCTCTTTGTATTCCTGATATGCTTTACCATACGCTCTCCGTAGATCGGTATATGGTTTAGGGAATTCATGACATTATTCTTAAAATCCCTGTATGCATCCGCTGTGCGAAAGCCTGAAAGATACTGGCTGATGCCCCCGACGTTCTCTGAAATCGACATATTGTTGTCGTTTAGCACTATAATAAAATTGCCTTTAACGCTTGAAGCGTTGTTGAGCGCCTCATATGCCATGCCTCCGGTCAGCGCACCGTCTCCTATTACAGAAACCACGTGGTAGTCCTCTCCTGTCACCTGTCTGGCTGTCGCAAGCCCAAGCCCTGCTGATATGGATGTGGAGCTGTGTCCTGTATTAAAGCAGTCACAGTCGCTCTCATCCGCCTTTGGGAACCCGCTCATGCCTCCATACTGTCTGAGCGATGAAAATCCATCCTTTCTGCCGGTGAGTATCTTGTGTGTGTACGACTGATGCCCTACATCCCACACTATCTTATCCTTCGGCAGATTAAAGCACAGATGCAGCGCCATGGTAAGCTCCACAACTCCGAGGTTTGATGCCAGATGACCTCCTGTCACCGATATGCTCTCTATAAGAAACTGCCTGATTTCATCCTTTAACAGCGCAAGCTCCTGAGGTGTCAGTTTTTTTATATCATTTTCCTTTTGTATCTTTTCTAAAACCATCCTATTTCTCCCGATGGATCAAATATTCAAATAGCTCCTTAAGAAATGCATCGTCGTATCCCAAATCATCAAGCTGCTCCTCTGCCTCCTTGGAGATGCGCTCCACATCAGAAACCGCTTTATCCAATCCCTCAAATGTGACATATGTCGCTTTATTATTTTTCTCGTCACTGCCTACCGGCTTTCCAAGCACCTCAAGTGTACTTGTGACATCAAGCACATCATCCTGTATCTGAAACGCCAGTCCCAGCTTTGCCGCTATCTGCTCCACGCGTGATACCTCATCAGACGATGCCCCTGCAAGGATTGCTCCTATCATCATCGAGCTCTCTATAAGTGCGCCTGTCTTAAGCCTGTAGATAAAGTCAAGCTTTTCCCTTGTGATAGGACAGTCATCGGATTTCTCGCTTTCCACATCAACCACCTGTCCTCCGACCATACCATACACGCCTGCCTTTTTTGCAAGCACTGTAAATGCTCTTGCCACACGCGCATCGGCCACTTCCATGTCAAAAGCCTTTGCTGCGGTCTCATATGCCAGGTTTAATAGTGCATCACCTGCAAGAATGCCCATAGCCTCACCGTACACAGCATGTGTGGTCTTCTTTCCACGCCTGTACTCATCATTGTCCATGGCAGGCAGGTCATCATGCACCAGCGAGTAGGTGTGTATCATCTCGATTGCCGCCATAAATGGCTCAATCACTGCACTGCTTCCGCCAAACATATGGTAAGTCTCTTCCATGAGGATAGGGCGAAGCCTCTTTCCGCCAGCTCTCACACTATAGTTCATGGCCTCAAAAATAATCCTCTGCTGTCCCTCCTCAGCGGGAAGAAACTTCTCAAGCACATTATTTATATGCTCTACCTTTTGCTGCAGCTCTTCCATGAATTGTGACTTATTTAAATTCCCATTTAAGCTCATCAGAATTCCTCCAGTTGTCCGTCGCTGTTTAGCACAAGCATGGCCTTTTCCATGCCCTGTACCATATCATTGGCACTCTTTACCTCATCAAGCCCCTTCTTGTAGAGCTCAAAGGCCTCATCCAGGGATACATCCGCATCCTCCATCCTCGCCACTATCTGCTCTAAGTGTGCAAAGCGCTCCTCGAGTGTCAGTGTTTTTTCATTTTCTTTGCTCATCGTTAATAACCTCCGAAACTACGGCCCTTGCATGACCGTCTATCAGATATATATTTATATCATCGCCTGCATTGATATCGGATACACTGTGCAGTGCCCCCTTCTTTTCCACCTCGACATACGCATAGCCCTGTGCCAGCTTTTTGGCCGGTGAATATGCGTCCAGTGTACCTGAAAGCAGTGCCAGACGCTGTCTGCAATCCGAAAGCCTCTGCTTCATAATCCTTTCAAGTGCATCCTCGATATCTGCCAGACGCCTTTTATTCTCATTTAGTTTATTCTGTGGACTAAGGAAATTAAGTCTTGTTTTAATATGTGACAGCTTTTCCCTGAAAAAATCAATCCGGCCTGTCAGATTTCTGTCCATCCTGCGGCGCAGATTGTCAAGGCGCTCTAACGTCTGTCTGTAGTCACTGACTGCAAGCTCTGCAGCCGCTGAAGGTGTGGGTGCTCTCCTGTCTGACACAAAATCCGCTATCGTCCAGTCTGTCTCATGGCCTACTGCCGAAATGATTGGCGTGCGGCAGTCAAATATGGCTCTCGCCACAATCTCCTCATTAAAGGCCCATAAATCCTCTATGGAGCCTCCGCCTCTGCCGACTATTATCACATCAAGATTCATCGCATCCAATGTCTGTATGCCCTTCACTATGCTATCAGCCGCACCTTCTCCCTGCACAAGTGCCGGATAAAGTATGACCTGTACATATGGATTTCTGCGCGATGATACATTCCTTATGTCCTGCACGGCCGCACCTGTCGGTGCTGTAACCACACCAATACGGCCGGCATACTGCGGAATGGGCTGCTTGTACTCTGCGGCAAACATGCCCATTTCCTCAAGCTCATGCTTTAGCTGCTCGAATTTGAGATACAGATTGCCCTCTCCGTCAAGCTCTATCTTTTTGGCATAAAGCTGATATGCGCCGGTCTTCTCATACACCTCAACGGAACCTGTCACAATAACCTGGTCCCCCTCCTTCATGTGGAAAGAAAGTCCTGCCGCCCTGCTGCCCGCAAACATGATAGCGTTCATGGCTGCTCCCGCGTCCTTTATTGTGAAATAAATATGACCGCTCGTGTGATACTTGCAGTTGCTCACCTCTCCCTTTATGCTCACCTGTCTGAGCATAAAATCCTGAGCGAACATATTTTTAATATAGCTATTTACTTGCGCTACCGAATATATATTTCTATTTGCCATGTTTAATGCTCTATATCGCTGTTCCTCTTAAGCTATGCAAACTTTGCAAGCACTCCGTTTACAAATGCACCTGACTCATCTGCACCATACTTCTTTGCAAGCTCAACAGCCTCATTTATTGAAACCTTTGTAGGAATATCGTCCTCAAACTTTATCTCATAAACTGCCAATCTGATAATTGCCAGATCAACCTTTGCCATACGATTGGTCTTCCAGCCTGTAGACTTCTCATCGATGAGTGCATCAAGCTCTGCCATATGCTCAATAATCGCACTGCATTTTTCATCAATATACTGTCTTTCCTCGTCTGTAGGATTTGTAAGCTCATCATTTAAAAGCTCCATCTGCTCTGCAAGCTCAGACTTGTCATGAAACTCAACCCTGAAAAGCATCTTAAAAACGTTTTCTCTTATCTTGCTTCTTGTCATTTAAATTCCTCTCGTGAATAGTATTTTATATAAATTAAGGATGTCTGTACGACATCCTTAATTATACTACATTTGTGATCATTTAAAAAGAACTATTTAATTCTCTCCCATATCAACACTTGCTATACGAACATTGATAGTAGCCACAGAAAGCCCTGTCATTGTCTCAATTGCAGACTTAACCTTCTCCTGTACCTTTGTAGAAACCTCAGGGATGCTGTATCCATAAGCAATATTGAGTGCTACATCAACCACTACCTCATTGTCTGCTATCTCAATCTGAATTCCCTTTGAGAGATTCTTCATACCGAGCCTGCTGACAATCTCGTTTGTGATATTGCCTGCCATGGAGCTTACTCCCTCAACCTCAGTAGCAGCAAGACCTGCTATGATAGCTACAACCTCATCTGCTACCTTGATCTCGCCAGACTCATCTGATTTGATATTTATTGTGTTTCTATTCTCTGCCATGTCCATGTTCCTCCTTAACCGGCTATACGGTCTGTCCCTTTGCCACGTAAACCTGGAATGAGTCATTTCCCGTAAGTGATCTATTTCTTGATACGCGAACATTCTTGTCTGTGATCACGTACTCCAGATTGGCGCCATCCTCAATTACCGTATCCTGTAGCAGGATGCAGTTCTTGACCTTTGCATTCTTTCCTATCTTGACGCCTCTTGATAGGATGCTGTTTTCCACGGTACCCTCGATGACACAGCCATCAGCAACCATGACATTCTTGGCTTTTGAGCCATTTATGTATCTTGTAGGGTTATCATCCCTGATCTTTGTATAGATAGAATTGCCACTCTTAAACAATGCTTCCCTGTTATCCTCATCAAGGAGCTTCATATTCTCCTCGAAATAGCTCTTCATATCTGTAATCTGTGAAGCATAGCCTGTGTACTCATATGCCTGGATATTGAGTGAATCAGTGTTTGTAGCCATCAGATCCCTTGTAAAATAAGAATAACCATGTACAAAAGCGTCATCCACTATTCTAATGAGCTTCTCCTTCTCCATGATATAGATATTCATGCCAAAGTTTACCTTGCCCATATCCCTGTCATTGATATATATCTTTTTGATACGTCCATCATCTATATCAAATGTATAGTACATCTCATCATTGTTGCCGTTTGGTCTTAAGAATACCTTCGGTACCTCCTGCTTGCGGTACATTGCAGTGATATCAGCCCCTGTGTTCTTATGTGCCTCAATCAGCTCCCTGAAATCAAAATTGAATACATAGTTGGCATCAGCCATGATAACATACTTCTGAGTGCACTTTCTCAGATAGCCCTTAAGGCTTTCGATTGCCTCAACACGGCCCTCATACACCTTAATCTGCTTCTGTGCATAAGGCGGAACTATATTGATACCACCATTTTTTCTTGCAAGATCAAACTCCTGACCTGAGCCCAGGTGATCCATCAGAGAGTGATAGTTCTTCTTAACTATGAGAGATATATTGTCGATTCCGCTATGTACCATGCTTGAAATCAGGAAATCGCAGAGTCTGTAACGACCTGCAAACGGAATGGAAGCCATAAGTCTCTCGGATACCATCTCAGGAATGAGGGCATCGTAGCTGTTTGCAAAAATAACGGCCAAAGCCTCTTCGTTGTTCATGTTTAGCATTGTTCCTGGCCCTCCTCAACATCATTATATACCATCGCCTTTGGTCCTATAACCGCTCTGTCGCCAATTGTAACTCCCGGTGCAATTGTAGCAACATCACCTGTCACGTCCTCCGCCGGCTTTTCTCCAATAACTGCATCACAGCCTACTGTAACACCCTCTGCAACTATACAGTGTGTGACCTTAGCGCCTCTTTTTATCACAGTATCACCCATGACAACTGCATCCTCTACCACTGCGCCCTCTTCTACAATGACACCGCCAAAAAGAATTGAATGCTTTACTGTGCCCTTCACTACACAGCCATCGGTAATCATAGAGTCTGTAACCTCTGCGCTGTTGCCGATGAAATGTCCTGTATGACCACTGTTACGGCTGTATATCTTCCAGTTCTCATCAAACAGGTTGATACCGCTGTGCTCAGGATCAAGCACCTCCATGTTTGCCTCCCAGAGTGCAGGTATTGTTCCTACATCCTTCCAGTAGCCGTTAAAGTGATAAGCATACATCCTGCGGCCATCCCTCAAAAGGTTTGGAATGATATTGTTACCGAAATCATTCTCTGAATCCGGATCATTTTCATCCTCGATAAGATACTTCTTAAGTATATCCCAATTGAAGATATAAATACCCATGGATGCAAGATTAGACTTAGGATTCTTTGGTTTCTCCTGAAACTCTGTGATCTTGTCGTCATCATCTGCTACCATGAGACCGAAACGTGATGCATCCTCCCATGGAACCTCCATAACCGCTACAGAAAACTCAGCATTTTTCTCCTTATGGAACTTAAGGAAATCGCTGTAATCCTGCTTACAAATCTGATCTCCTGAAAGTATGATAACATACTCAGGATCATATCTCTCGATAAATGCAATATTCTGATAAATCGCATTGGCTGTTCCCTTGTACCAGTCTGAGCCTGAAGCCTTCTGATACGGTGGCAGCACATGCACTCCTCCATATAATCTGTCAAGATCCCATGGCTGTCCATTTCCTATGTACTCATTCAAAACAAACGGCTGGTACTGTGTCAATATACCAACTGTATCTATACCTGAATTAACACAATTAGAAAGTGGAAAATCAATAATTCTGTATTTGCCTCCAAACGGAACTGCCGGCTTTGCAAGTTTCTGTGTCAGTGCATAAAGTCTGGAGCCCTGACCACCGGCAAGAAGCATCGCAACTAGCTCTTTTGCCATATTAAAATCCCCCTTGTTTAATTTTATTAAATTTTTGTTAGCTTTTGCAATTATTTTGGTTTTTTATAATGGTTTATAGTTATATTTTACCACACTTTGGCATTTATGCAATTCAAAATTAACTAAAAAATACTATAATTTTTGTCATTATTTTCCAATTATCTCGCGGTTGTTTATGAACTCGTACGGCACTTCCTGGTACACATAGTAGTTAAGCCAGTTGGAATAAAGTATATTGCCGTGTGACCGCCACTGTAAAAGCGGTTTTTGTGTATCATCATTATCCGGATAGTAGTTCACCGGCATATCTATATCAAGTCCCTTTTTCTTATCCCTCTCGTACTCATTGTGAAGAGTATATCTGTCATACTCAGGATGTCCCATCACAAAAATCTTTTTACCGTCCTGATCCATCAGAAGGAATACTCCGGCATCATCCGACTCCGCAAGTATGGTAAGCTCAGGATGCTTTAATATATCCTCCTTTAAGACCTCGGTATGCCTTGAGTGTGGTGCGTAAAACACGTCATCGAAGCCTCTGACAAGTGGGATTTTTCTATTCTTTACGCGGTGTGCATATACACCGAACTTCTTCTTTGGAAGTACACGCTTTGGTATGCCGTAGTGATAATATAATCCTGCCTGTGCACCCCAGCACAGATGAAGTGTGGAGAAAGCATGTGTCTTGCTCCACTCCATTATACTGCATATCTCATCCCAGTAGTCTACCTCCTCGTATTCCATAAGCTCAACCGGTGCCCCTGTGATTATCATGCCGTCAAAGTACCTGTCCTTTATATCATCAAAGGTCTCGTAAAATTTGTTCAGATGACTGAGTGATGTGTGAGTGGCCTCGTGAGTAGATGTGGTCACAAACGTTACATTGACCTGTATAGGGGTATTTGACAGAGAGCGCAGTATCTGAAGCTCTGTGTCCTCCTTTAATGGCATGAGATTTACAATTGCAATCTCCAGCTGTCTGATGTTCTGATGTGATGCCCTGTTTTCGTCCATCACAAATATATTTTCTCTCTCAAGTATTTCCTTTACAGGTAAATCATTTTGTGTCTTTATAGGCATTTTATAACCTCTTTTCTAACGCCCAAACATCTCTATAAATGTATCCTCCGAGATGATAGGTATTCCTAATTCTTTTGCTTTTTTATTTTTTGATGAAGTAGATTCAGTGTCGTTGTTTACCAGATAGTCTGTCTTTTTTGACACGCTTCCTGTCACCTTGCCGCCCTGTGACTCCACATAGGCCTTAAACTCGCTTCTGTTGGCAAAATCATGCACATCGCCTGTGATAACAAAGGTCTTGCCGTTTAAGCTTCCCTCCGACATATCCTTTATATCGACCTTTTCTATGTCAAGCTCCTTAATCAGTGCTTCAAACATCGCGCTGTTTTTTTGATTTGCATACCATTCAAGTATGGAGCCTGACTTTTCCTGGCCTATACCGTCTATATCCACAAAATCTGTGGCATTTCTCATTCTGTCCGCGAAGCCATCAAAGCCTATTGCGTTGACAATCTTCTTGCCTGCATCGGTACCTATAAGAGGTATACAGAGTGCAAATATCAGATTGACCGGGTGGACATGTCTGCTTTTTTCGATGGCAGCCTGCATATTCATGCATGATTTTTCTCCAAAGCCTTCCATGCTGCTTATCTTATCAAAATGCTCGGGCAGATGGTATATGTCAGGGAACTGTTTTATGAATCCCTCATTTATAAATTTTAGCATTGTCTGTACCGAAAGTCCATCTATATCCATTCCGCTTTTGCTGACAAATCTTGAAAACTTTTTAACATTCTTGGCTGTACAGTCAGGGTTTGTGCAATGCAGTGTCTTCACACCGCTGTTTTTACTTACAAATATGCGTGTCGGATGATGACACACCGGACATTCCTTCGGTATCTCAACTGCTCCCACCGCATCCTTTACAGCTATGCATTTTGGAATAATCTTGTTGGCTTTTATCACGGAAAGTGTACACTCTTTTCCCACTCCAAGCCTTTCTATCTCAGTCAGATTGCAAAGCGAAGCTCTCGAAACCGTCGTACCCTCTATCTGCACCGGCTCAAAAACAGCCACCGGCGATATTGTCGAAACCGCACACGACCATTCAATATAACGAAGTCTCGTATCTACAGCCTCATCCTGCCACTTGAAAGCAAAGCCGGCTCTCGTAGCATGATGCCCTGTGACGCTTCCGCCTGCAGCGTAGGCAGTGTCATCATAGCATATGACAAGTCCATCCACAGGCACATCCATCCTGCCACTCTCGACATCCCTTGTCCAGCGTTTTACAGCCTCATCAAGGCCTGCCGCATCTGTTGCCTCCCTTTTGACAACATTGAATTTCATATCACTAAGATAGCTCATTCTATCTCCCCATGATATGATATCATCATCTATATGCACAAGTGTAAACGCATAAAACACTACATGTCTGCGCTTCACTTCTTCCACATCATCGAGATTTAATGTACCGGAGGCAAGGTTCCTTGGATTGGCATATTTCTCATCATCGTCCTCGATTGTATCATTTAACAGCTTAAAATCCGTGTAGGAAATTGTCGCTTCCCCTCTTACAACCATATGTCCCTTGTATGGTATCTCCTTTGGGAAGCCGCTTATGGCATCCTGCAAAAAGGTGATGTTACTTCCTACAGTTCCATTTCCTCTCGTCAGTATTTTCACAAGCCTGCCACCGTCATATGTGAGCACGAGTGTCAGTCCGTCAAGCTTCCATGAAAGCCAGATTGGCATATCACCTGCCCATTTCTTAAGCTCCTCAATGCTCTTTGTCTTGGCAAGTGAAAGTGCCGGATACTCATGCGGCTCACGATTTCCAGCCTCTGCCTCATAGCCTGCATTCTGTGTCGGACTGTCATGGCGGATATATCCTGTCTCTTTTTCAAGCTGTGTAAGCTCATCAAACATTGCATCCCACTCGTAGTTTGGCATTATTTCATCTGCGCCGTTGTAGTAAGCTTTTGACGCGCGGTTAAGACTTTCAACAAGCTCATCTATCTTATCTTTTATTTTGTTATTCTCCATGCTGTAATAATCCCCTGTCTGCTTTACTTTGCTCTTCTATCCTGATATTTCTTATCCGTATGTTTCTTATCCGTATATTTCTTATCAGAATGATCCTTATTCGTATCAGGCATAACCGGCTGATTCGAGGAATCCGCAATCAGTCTTTTGAGCCCCTTGTATTCAAGTGGTGTCACTGCCCTGTACTTTCCTCTTGGCAGGTCACCAAGCTCAATATTCATGATTCTCACTCTCTCAAGCTTAACCACACGGTAGCCAAAGTATTCACACATCCGTCTTATCTGTCTGTTGTAGCCCTGTGTCAGAATAATCTTAAACTGCTTTGAGGACAGCTTTTTCACATGGCACTTTCTGGTTGTCACACCAAGCTCTACAATCGGTACGCCTCCTGCGAGCCCTCTGATGAAACTGTCAGATATTGTTTTGTTTACTGTGACAATATACTCTTTTTCGTGTCTGTTGCCGGAGCGCATCATCTTATTTACTATCTCGCCATTGTTGGTCAGAAGTAAAAGTCCTTCTGAATCCTTATCCAGCCTGCCAATGGGATAAATGCGCTTTGGGTAATTAAGATAATCTATCACGTTGTTTTTTTCCCTTTTTTCTGCTGTGCAGACTATGCCGGCCGGCTTATTGAGGGCAATCAGTATCATTTCTTCTTCCTTTGATACTACCTGTCCATTATATGTGACAGTCTGTCCCTTTAGAACTCTGTCACCTGTCTTTGCTGTCACACCGTCTATTCCTACTTTGCCGGCTTCTATCTGCCTGTCTGCCTCACGCCTTGAGCACACGCCCGCTTCACTGAGGAATTTATTTATTCTTACACCATTTTCTTCCATACCATATCCTCTTTTTAGATTGTTTTATCCGATATACATAAACCAAACAGCAGCCTTTTCTACTCTTTACAGCAGCCATTTGCCATGTAGATTAAAACACGGAGACCTTTAAGCCTCCGTGTTGCTTCTTATGATTGTATGCACATCTGTTACTTTGTATTGCTTTTACTGTCCTACTGTCTGGAGATTCTCTGTCTTGATATAAGCTCTGCCATTTGTTCCGGCGCTGTAGGATACTATAGTCCAGTCGCCCTCTGTGCCATATGCTGTAAGTGTTACCTGTTCCTTTAAGAGACCAAGCTCCTTTGCATCTGTGCTTGCACCGTCACGCACCTTTACAACATCCTTTGTCACTACCTGATACTCAGCCGGTGCCTGTGGCTGCTCAGCTGTCTGCTGATTGGCAGCATTTGTATCTGTGGTCTGTTGATCTGTGGTCTGTCCGGCATTTGCATCTGTGGTCTGCTGATCTGTGGTCTGTCCGGCATTTGCATCCGTAGTCTGCTGGTCTGTAGTCTGTCCGGCATTTGCATCTGTAGTCTGCTGGTCGCCACTCTGTGATGCATCATCTGCCTGCTGTGTATCTGCCTCTGTAGTCTGTGTGTCTGCATCAGACTTCTTTAAATTGGCAATGCCCGACGATGTGTACCACTGCTTTATAGCACCTGTGAGTGTTGTCTCAAGCATAGTCTTTAAATTGGCATCAGAACCGACCGCCTGCTCATATGCCTTTTGTACCTCCTCATGCAGGTCTGCAAACTCAGATGAAGCAGTATACTTAGAAATAAGCTCCATAATATCGTCATCGAGTTCATTCTCACAGTATGTTCTGTTGAAATTACTGTATACATTGTTTATAAAGAGCTTTCCGTCCTTACCTGTCTCTATATAAAAGAAGTCAAGTGTAGGTGCCTGTGTATCAACTCCCGTAAACTTTATACTGTTTTTAACAGACACAAAGTATGTTCCCTTTTTCAAACCATTCTTGGTGTAAGGTGTAATGTCATTGACTGACTCATAGTACTGGCTGACAACACCAATATAGCTCTTCTCGTTGTCGCTCATAGGTGTCGCAAGCTTGCCAAGTGTATCAAGGTCATCACCCACGTATGCCTTGTAATAATCAGCAAGTAATGTGCTGATATCGTCCTTGGCGTCATTTGTGTAATCCTTTTCAAACTCAAAATCCTTCACCGAAATCTCTGTCTGTGATCCGGCTTCAGTATTGGATTGTCTGCCATTATTGCCTCCTGCGACAACTACTATAAGTATAAGTATGAGTCCTACAAGTACACCTGCTACTCCAACGTATTTTTTATTTTCTGCGCAAAACTGCTTTATATTATCCAATGTTTCCTTGTTAAAAAAGTCCTTCATATGGTTCCTCCATTAACCCAACATATCAAAATCAAAGTATGTGACCGACGCGAATCGAACGCGCACTCGCCGGAGTCGGAGTCCGGAATTTTATCCATTAAACTACGGTCACAAAAAAAGTTACCAACTATTTATATCACATCTTTTACTTTTTTTCAATGTTACTTTTTTCTTATTATAGTCTTTTAGTGTTTTATTATAACTTTTTATGCAAACTATTATAATTGATAAAAATTTGACAATATATTTCATTTATCTTATTATTTAACTGTTTGGGCATTATATATTGGAAATTTTTTCCGATATGCCATAAAAATATACCATTTTAATTAATACAATTACTATTTATATAAGGAGCAGTATTATGAGTTTCACATTTTTAAACCAGCTTCCAACTCCTGCACAGATTAAGGAGGAATATCCTCTGTCAAAGGAGCTTACCGAGCTTAAAGCGAAGCGCGATGCAATGATTTCAGATGTTATCTGCGGAAAAGATGATAGATTTCTCGTCATTATCGGACCTTGTTCAGCCGACAACGAGGATTCAGTCTGTGACTATGTCAGCCGTCTGACAAAGATTCAGGAGGATGTAAAGGACCGCGTAATCATCATCCCTCGTGTATATACAAACAAGCCAAGAACAACCGGCGAGGGCTACAAGGGAATTGCCTCACAGCCTGACCCTGAGAAGGCTCCTGACATGGTTGAGGGTCTTATCGCCATGAGAAAAATGCACATCCGTGCCATCGCAGAGAGTGGACTCACCTGTGCAGATGAGATGCTTTACCCTGAGAACTGGGGCTATGTTGAGGATCTTCTCTCATATGTGGCAATCGGTGCTCGTTCTGTTGAGGATCAACAGCATCGTCTCACCGTCAGCGGCTTCGATGTGGCCAGCGGCATGAAAAACCCTACAAGCGGTGATTTTTCCGTCATGCTCAATTCTGTTTACGCAGCACAGCACCCACATCATTTTGTTTACAGAGGCTATGAGGTTGAGACATCAGGAAATCCTCTGACTCACGTTGTTTTAAGAGGTGCTGTCAGCAAGCATGGCAACACTACAACAAACTACCATTACGAGGACTTAATCCGTCTGCACGAAATGTACGACAAGATGGACGTTGTCAACCAGGCGGCTATCATCGATACTAACCATTCCAACTCCGGAAAGAAGTTCAAGGAGCAGATTCGTATCGCCAAGGAAGTTATGCACAACAGACAGCTTTCCTCTGATATCAAATCACTTGTCAAGGGTCTTATGATTGAGAGCTATATCGAGGAGGGCAGCCAGAAGATTGGTGAGCATGTCTACGGAAAATCCATCACCGATCCATGTCTAGGATGGGAGGATTCAAAGAAGCTTATCTACGACATTGCAGAAATGAATTCTTAAACCACAAATTATACATACATTTTTTTACAAAACACAAGCCACAGGAGTATATATCCTGTGGCTTGCATTATTTTGTCGGTTTATTATTTAATCATATTACTATAAGCAAGAACTGCACTGACTGTTTTGGAATCCTGGATTTTTCCGGCATAAATCATGTCGCACAGCTCCTTTAGGGTGTATATTTCTACATCGATTGACTCGGCATCATCGAGATGCTGCTTGCCCTTTTTCAGGTTTTTGGCAAGATAGACATCTACTTCTTCGTCGCAAAAGGCAACTGTTGTGCGAAGTGAAAGTAAAAACGAGATATCATCAGAGCTGTAGCCCGTCTCCTCCTTAAGCTCCCTTTCTGCACACAGTCTGGTATCTTCTCCCACAAAGTCTCTGCAGCCGGCCGGAATCTCTATTGTCTCTCTCTCGAGAGCATTTCTATACTGACGCACCATGATTATCCTGCCGTCATCAAGCACCGGAAGCACTGCCGCAGCGCCCTTTCTGTGTGAGACAAAATCCCATTCCTCAGTCTTACCGTTTGCAACCTGCATTGTATCCTTGTATATATCGAGTATTGAACCCTTATATACAAGCTCTCTTTTTTGCCGTTTCATTTCATCAATCATTTTTCCTGTTTACCTTCTAAATAATTTAAATTCAGAGTTACCGTTTTGATTAGAAATCCACCTCTGTATCATAATAGCAGCATTTGAGAAGCTTCTCCATCTCCTCCTGGCTTGGCTGGCGAGGATTTGAGCCTGTACAAGCATCAAGGATAGCATTTGCAGCAATCTCAGGAAGTCTCTCAAGGAATACCTCCTCCGGTACAAAGCCCTGCTCTGTTGGATAGCTGTCTGCTCCATAATTCTTGATGCAGTGTGGGATATTCAGATCATCATTCATGCCACGTAAGTATTTGATAAGAAGCTCAACCTTCTCATCAAGTGTCTCTCCACCCAGTTTCATGAAATCTGCTATTACGCCATAGCGTTCCTTCGCTGTCTCATCCTTTGCATTAAAAGCAATAACCTTTGGCAGATACATGGCATTGGCTGCTCCGTGGATGATATGTGCACCATAATCTGCAAAAGCTGCGCCTGTCTTGTGTGCCATGGAATGAACTATTCCAAGTAGTGCGTTGGAGAATGCCATTCCTGCCAGACACTGCGCATTGTGCATCGCATCTCTCTTTGCCATATCACCATTGTATGAATCAATCAAGTCATGCTGTATCATCTCTATTGCATGGAGTGCAAGCGGATCTGTAAAGTCACTGTTGGCTGTTGATACATATGCCTCGATAGCATGTGTCATGGCATCCATTCCTGTGTGTGCAACAAGCTTCTGTGGCATTGTCTCTGCAAGCTCAGGGTCTACGATTGCAACATCAGGTGTAATCTCAAAGTCTGCGATTGGATACTTGATACCCTTCTCATAATCTGTGATGATTGAGAACGCAGTAACCTCAGTTGCTGTACCTGATGTGGATGAAATAGCACAGAAATGTGCCTTCTTTCTAAGCTTTGGAATACCAAATACCTTGCACATATCCTCAAATGTGATATCCGGATACTCGTACTTAATCCACATAGCCTTAGCTGCGTCTATAGGTGAGCCACCACCAATTGCTACAATCCAGTCCGGTTCAAACTCAGCCATGGCAGCCGCACCTTTCATGACTGTCTCAACTGACGGATCCGGCTCAATTCCCTCAAAAAGCTTTACCTCCATACCTGCTTCCTTCAAATAAGCCTCGGCTTTGTCTAAAAAGCCAAATCTCTTCATTGAGCCTCCACCCACACAGATAATAGCCTTCTTTCCCTCAAAGCTCTTTAATGCCTCAAGCGCACCCTTTCCATGATATAAATCTCTTGGTAATGTAAATCTCTGCATTGTAAAACCCTCCATATGATATTTTTTATATAGTTTCTCCCTTGTAATATTTATAAATATTGCAGCCATCAAATACTGAATAGTTGCTAAATATTACACTTACCATTTTATAACATTTTACTAATTTTGTCACGTACCATTATCTATTTTTGTGAATACAGGATATCTTATACATATATTTTTATGCAATATATACAAATTTCTTCAGTAGTAATGAACAGTTACCGATAATTTATTTCATACCATAAGCACAACATTGTAAAAATCGGCTGCATTTACGTTTTTATTTTTTGCAAAAAAGAAAAGGCTTCGTACGAAGCCTTTTCAAATGTACATGTTATTATGTCAAACCGACAATACGCTAATGCTCTACTTTGCGTAATCCACTATACGTGACTCACGTATTACATTAACCTTTATCTGACCCGGATACTCTAACTCAGACTCAATCTGCTTAGATATGTCTCTGGCCATGATAACCATGTCGGCGTCGCTGACCTGCTCAGGAACTACCATAATACGAATCTCTCTACCTGCCTGAATAGCAAAAGATTTCTCTACCCCTTTATAACCATTTGTAATGTCCTCTAACTGCTGAAGACGATTTGAATATGTCTCCAAAGTCTCTCTTCTTGCACCCGGACGTGCCGCACTGATTGTATCAGCTGCCTGCACGAGACATGCAATAAGTGACTCCGGTTCAACATCACCGTGATGTGATTCTACTGCATTAATCACAAGTGGTGACTCTTTGTATTTCTTACATAATTCGGCACCGAGCTGGATATGTGAACCCTCCATCTCGTGATCTACTGCCTTACCTATATCATGTAATAAGCCTGCACGCTTTGCCATTCTGACATCCTCACCAATTTCAGCAGCCAGTAAGCCAGTCAGCTGTGCAACCTCGATAGAATGCTTTAACGCATTCTGACCGTAGCTTGTTCTAAACTTCATCTTTCCAAGAAGACGCACAAGCTCCGGGTGAATACCATGTATGCCCACCTCAAGTGTGGCAGCCTCACCCTCTTCACGAATCATATTATCGACTTCTTTCTGAGCCTTCTCAACCATCTCCTCTATACGGGCCGGATGGATTCTTCCGTCAACAATAAGCTTCTCAAGAGCTATTCTTGCAACCTCTCTTCTAATTGGATCAAAGCTTGACAAGATAACTGCCTCAGGTGTGTCATCTATAATCAGATCTACACCTGTCATAGTCTCGAGAGTACGGATATTACGTCCCTCTCTTCCTATGATACGTCCCTTCATCTCATCATTCGGAAGCGATACTACTGAAATAGTAGTCTCAGACACATGGTCTGCTGCACATTTCTGAATAGCTGTAACCACGTAATCCTTAGCCTTACGGTTTGCCTCTTCCTTTGCTTTGTTTTCCATTTCCTTAATCATTTTTGCAGTATCAAGTTTTACATCTTCTTCAATGGTCTTTAAGAGATATTCTTTAGCTTGCTCGGAGGTTAATCCAGAGATTCTTTCAAGTTCCTGTAAACGCTGCTCGTTAAGCTTTGATATTTCAATCTTCTGCTTCTTGAGTTCCTCTTCCTTAACTGCAAATCCGGCTTCACGCTTCTCGATAGCTTCGAGCTTCTTGTCGACATTTTCTTCCTTCTGAACGATACGACGCTCATTACGGGAAATCTCGTTTCTACGCTCTTTGATTTCCTTATCCAGATCATTCTTAGCCTTAATAGACTCTTCCTTGATCTCAAGCATAGACTCGCGCTTCTTTTCCTCCGCAGTCTTTACAGCCTCATCAATGATTCCTCTTGCCTTCTCCTCAGCATTTCCTATCTTGGAGTTAGCAGATTTCTTCTCGTATGAAGCGGCTGCAAACCATACAATCAATGCAGTAATAATAATAGAAACTACAGCAGTAATGATATACGGTAGCATTACAGGAGCACCTCCTTTATTAAATTTTCATTGTATTTCACAAATTACAACAATTAAATTCTATACTTTTTGGTGCAAATTGTCAAGGTAATTGTGACCTCATTGCAGAAAGAATCTGGCTGCTCTTAAAGCCCCTGCGCATAAGAAACTGGTATATCCTGCGAAACTCCTTTTCATCACAGTTATCAGGATCATAGTGTTTCCTTTCAAGTAGCTTTGCTATATGTTTCTCTTCATCAGCAGTGTATTCGCTGTCTATGGCACAATTTATATCATCTCTGCCTATGCCCTTTGCCATAAGCTTCTGCTCAAGCTGCCTGCGGCTTAAGCTGTCCTGATGATACCTGACATATGTGGAAGCAAATCTGTAATCATCAAGATAATGAAAGCTCTTGACATAATCTATCGCTGCATCCACACAGCAATCCGGATATCCGCCCTGTGTGAGCTTTTCCCTAAGCTTTCTTTCACTCCTGTCCATCTGTTCAAGCAGATGCAGTGCTCTCTTTTTGGCTCTCTTTCCTACCACCTCAGATATCAGCTTTTCGTAATCCGCTTCACTGATAAAGGCTCCCTCCATAATAGAGTACCGCACGGCCTCTGTACGATACAGCACACATGTCGTGCCATTATCAAAGGTCGTGCGGTATTTGCCTTTACCAATATTCTCATATCCGGTAATCTCTATCATATATAACCCTGCTCACTTATTATTCTTCTGCTTCAGACTTTTCAGATTCTTCCTGTACTGCAGCATCTTCATCCTCAGGCTGTGTAAAGTAAAAATCCCTTACCTTTGCCTCAAGCATATCAAAAAATGCCGGATTCTCATGGATATAAGTCTTTGCATTCTCACGACCCTGTCCTATCTTGTCTCCCTCGTATGCGTACCATGCACCGGATTTGTTGACAATGCCTGCATTTACTGCAAGATCAAGCACATCTCCTTCTCTTGAGATACCCTGTCCAAACATGATATCAAACTCTGCCTCCCTGAAAGGAGGAGCTATTTTATTCTTAACAACCTTTACGCGGACATGGTTGCCGACTATCTCACCGCCCTGCTTGAGTGACTCAGTTCTTCTGACATCAAGACGCACTGATGAATAGAACTTTAATGCCCTTCCACCTGTGGTAGTCTCAGGATTTCCAAACATCACACCTACCTTCTCACGAAGCTGATTGATGAATATAACGATACAATTTGACTTGCTGATAACTGCCGTGAGCTTACGGAGCGCCTGGCTCATAAGTCTCGCCTGAAGACCCACATGGGAATCACCCATATCTCCGTCAATCTCGGCCTTTGGTACGAGTGCCGCAACAGAATCGACAACCACGATATCCACAGCGCCGGAACGTACCATTGTCTCTGTTATCTCAAGTGCCTGCTCACCGCAGTCCGGCTGTGAAATATAGAGATTGTCAATATCAACACCTATATTTCTGGCATATACAGGATCAAGCGCATGCTCTGCATCTATAAAGCCTGCGATGCCGCCTCGCTTCTGTACCTCTGCAACACAGTGGAGTGCAACCGTTGTCTTACCTGATGACTCCGGTCCGTACACCTCAATAATCCTGCCCTTTGGAAGTCCTCCGAGTCCTAATGCAATATCAAGGCTTAATGAGCCTGTAGGTACTGTCTCTACATTCATATTGGCTGAATTGTCACCAAGCTTCATGACAGAGCCCTTTCCGTATTGTTTCTCAATCTGCGCAATGGCAGCGTCTAATGCTTTTAATTTATCTTCCTTTGCCATAATAATCTCCTATCCTCTCGCGAACAAACGTTCGCTCTGCTATTATAATAATACACTTCTATTCAATTGTCAACAAATAAATTGGAATAATTACAGAATCATATAGCTGCCCGTGCTGCTGTTTGCGCCTCACGCTATACGCTAAAACAGCTATAGCTAAAATACTCAAAAATATACAAATAAAACATAATTAAAAAGACAGTTGCTTTCACAACTGTCTTCATTATACACATAATCTCTCACTAACGTCAAGTCCAAATTCAACCTTGGAATCCTTACCTAGTTTCTTCCAAACTCAGTAAGCACAAGTCCGTCATTTCTATCGAGTGTCATGCCGATGCTCCACTCATTGATGAACAGAAGAAGCGGATTTCCCTTCATGTCGACAACCTTCTTCATGTCGCTTGTTCCGTTAATTGTATCTACATTGACCTCATCCTTGTTCTCAATCCATCTGATATGCTCATATGGCAGATTCTCTAGTCTGATCTGCACATTGTACTCATTTTCAAGTCTGAATTTAAGCACGTCAAACTGAAGCACACCGACCACGCCGACTATGATCTCTTCCATGCCGCCCTTGTACTCCTGGAACATCTGGATAGCACCCTCCTGCGCAATCTGTGTGACACCCTTTACAAACTGCTTTCTCTTCATGGAATCAACAAGTGATACCCTCGCAAAATGCTCAGGTGCAAATGTCGGGATGCCCTCAAACTCAAATTTATCCTTTGCTGTCGTGAGTGTATCTCCTATAGAGTATACGCCCGGGTCAAACACACCTATGATATCGCCCGCATATGCCTTGTCCACTATTTTTCTCTCATCTGCCATCATCTGCTGCGGCTGTGAAAGCTTTAGGCTCTTGCCTCCCTGCACATGGTATACCTCCATGCCGGCTGTAAACTGTCCGGAGCAGATTCGCATAAATGCTATTCTGTCCCTGTGATTTTTATTCATGTTGGCCTGAATCTTGAATACAAATGCAGAAAAATCCTCTGAAAAAGGATCAATCATTCCGATGTCAGATTGTCTTGCTGTCGGTGCATATGTCATCTTAAGGAAATGCTGTAAAAATGTCTCAACACCAAAGTTTGTAAGAGCAGAGCCGAAAAATACAGGTGAAAGCTCTCCCTTTGTGACAAGCTCCATATCAAAATCGGCACTGGCGCCATCCAGCAGCTCAATCTCATCCATGAGCTGACTTTTAAATTCCTCTCCGATCTCATCTGAAAGAGCCGGATCATCTATATGAATAATCTTCTCCGAGCCCTCTTTTGTACCCTTTAAGGTATCTGCAAAGGTCATGACCTCCTTGCTGTTTCTGTCATACACACCCTTAAACTGCTTTCCTGAGCCTATCGGCCAGTTGATAGGACATGTCGCGATACCCAGCTCTTTTTCGATGTCATCGAGAAGCTCAAACGTATCGTTGGCATCACGGTCCATCTTGTTTATGAATGTAAAAATCGGGATATGTCTCATGACACAGACCTTAAAGAGCTTTCTGGTCTGTGCCTCAACACCCTTGCTCGCATCAATTACCATGACGGCCGAATCGGCTGCCATGAGTGTACGGTATGTGTCCTCTGAGAAATCCTGGTGTCCCGGTGTATCAAGGATATTGATGCAATATCCGTCATAATTAAACTGTAATACAGATGAAGTAACCGAAATACCTCTCTGCTTTTCTATCTCCATCCAGTCCGAAACAGCATGCTTTGCCGTAGCCTTTCCCTTTACCGAACCGGCCTGGTTTATTGCCCCTCCGTACAAAAGAAACTTCTCTGTCAGAGTAGTCTTTCCTGCATCCGGATGGGAAATTATTGCAAATGTTCTTCTTTTTTCTATTTCCTGTCTTAAGTTATCCACTGATATTTCCTCCAAACAAAATCAGAGTATAGTATAGCTTAAAACGGTTCCCATTTCAAGACACTAAAAATTTATGTATCAGTCCATCGTCGATATGACAATATTTGATGCCCCGATATTTGTCTTGCGCTTGATAATGTCCTCTATCTGAGCTCTCTTTTCATCAGTCACATCGTCCTTTCCCACAATCACATCACAGCATTCATCACTGAGACTTACCACAGCATTCTTAAACCCCTTTGCCTCCAGCATCATCTGGGCATCCTCCTCCATCTGTGCATTTTCTGTCAGCTTCACCATGGCATCCACCGCGCTCTTCTTCTCTGCCTCTGACACTCCTGCATCATCGATAATCTTCTGCAGAGCCTCCTTGTTCTTTGAGCGCACCTGCTCGCGTCCCAGCTTCACCTGTGCCACACACTCCTCGCTCTCTGTGGATGCACTTGTCAGTACCGTTTCGCCGGCATTTAATATTTCCTCTGTCGAGTCTGTCTCAAGCGCAACCTCATCTGATGCCTGTGTATCCTCACATTCCTTAGACTCCTTTGTATCTGCCTTTCCATTTACGGCTTCGATTTCAGTGGAAAGCACATCCTTTGCATTCATAAAGGTATCCCTGTTATCATAGCTTATGTAACCGACCACTGCCAAAAGAAGTGCAAGTGTCGTAATAATTATCTGATTTTTATGGCTGCCTTTCTTCACTTTTATTCCTCCCTGGATATCATTTTTGCTATTTTTATTTTATGCATGGGCACATCAAATAATGCAGAAACCGCATTAGAAATATCGTTGTTTACCTGTGGGCTTCCTCCGCCCTGCGCTACCACAAGCACTCCTGAAACAGTCGGTTTGTCCGTGCTTGTGACATAAGGTACGCTTGCATCCTCGTCATCGTATATGACCGTAGTCTTTTCAATGCTCTCCGAGGTCTCCTTAGTATCCTTATCCACTATCCTTGTGCCATCGTCTGACAGCGTAATCATCACAGATACCTCACCCACACCGTCCATCCTTTCAAGAATACCCTCAAGCTTTTTTTCAAGCAGTTTCTCATATTCTTCATCATCGCAGGTGCTTTCACTTACTGACTTAACTTTAGCTTTCTTTTGTGAATTACTACAGGTCTTTTTATCCTCTTTTACCGGAAGCACCACAATAAGAAGCAGTACTCCAACAAGTAAAATCACTATGTAGTCAGTTTTCTTCAGCTTCGAAAGCCGTAAACAAATCTGTCGTATCCGCGTCATATTCATACGAAATCCCCTCTATTTTCTTTGTAAGCTCAGCAAATCTCATGTCATATTCATACCCTGCCGCAAGAGGCTTTAGAATAATGACCGCCAAAAACACCCCAAGCACAAACCTAAAATACCTCCTGTACTGCTCCTTTGGCGTTAAATATGTCATTACCATGAAAAAAAATGCCAGATACAAATAACTCTTCATGCCCTATCAACCTCCCATAAAGCTTGTAGATGCACATACTATCGCAATCACTATAAAAAACAATATAGATGCATCTCTTATCACGATATAATACAGATTTCCTGCCCTGGCAACGGCTTCTATGCCCTCCACAATCCTGTTGTCTGAAACCGGCTGCAACGCAGCGGAAAGTAATCTGTACATCAGCGAAAAGATTAGTGTTTTCACAAGCGGGGTCAGCACAATGAAAAAAAGCACGATAATCGCCGCCATACCAACACTGTTTTTTATGAGCATCGCACAGCCAAGCATAATTTCACCTGCACCCTGCCCAAGCCTCCCCACGCCCGGTATCGCCTGAAAACTTTTTAAGATAAGGCTTTCCGATATTTTGTCCTTTGCGGGAGCAATCATGGCCTGAACTATGCCTATGCCTGCCACTATCTTTATGGATGCCTTCATTATTTTTGTAACTGCTGATTCAATAAACTCTGCAAGCTTTTCAAGCTTCTTTTCACTAGATACGTGATTGAGCACCTCAAGCACCAGAAACAGATGAATTCCCGGTATGAGCACCAGCTTTATAAGCCACTCCACTACATAAATGAGCACAAATGCCAGCATGTAAAAGCCTGATGCCGAAAATCCTTTTCCGGACGCAAGAAGTACTGTCGCATATGCCGGCACAAGCGCTGTAAGATAAGTCAAAAGCACATCAATACAGCCCTTTGCCACATCAGACAGCACAAAAAAAGATGCCATAAGCATTGATATAACCGATGCATACATAAACAGAAAGCTTACATTGTATACATAATCCTGCCGCCAGAAAATAAGCCTTGAAAACACCATAAAAAGTATCGTATAGCATAGCACATTTATAATAACAGGCTTCACCGCTGCTATCTCATAAAAAAACAGCTCATAAATATACTCACAGATTTTTTCACCGGCCTTTTGATCTCCTGCCAGAATGGCATCCACTATATCCGAAAACGATAGTCTGTCCGGCAGATAATCCTTTGAATATTTTTCAATCTCTGACATATCTATTTTTTCAAGCATCTGCTGCTCAATTTTATCTGTAATTTCGGTGTCCGACGCATACACAAAACACTGCGGCAAAAACACTACAGCCAATATGATTATTATCAAAATATATTTTTTACAAATCAAAACAGCTCTCCAATCAGCTCTATCAGACACGACATCACCGGAATTGACATCACAACAATTGCTCCCTTCGCAAAAAGCTCTATCTGCGATGCAATTGCGCTATGACCGCAGTCCTTACAGATTGAGGATGAAAACTCCGCAATATATGCAATCCCAAGCATCTTTACCATAGTGACAAAAAATGCCGGTTCCACAGGAAGCTTTGAAAGAAGTCCTTTAAAAAACTCAATTGTTGTGCCGAGCCGCTCCAATGCAAAAGCAAAAATTATAGTGCCGCAGGCCACTGAAAGAAGCATTGAAAGCTCAGGCCTGTCACGCTTTAAAAGCACTGCAAAAAATACTGCCGCAATTCCTATTATCCCAATCTTCAACATATTACAAAGAAAACATATCCTGCATTGCCTTAAACAGCTCACTTATATATGGCACAATCCAGAACAATACAATAACAAGCCCGGCCAGACTAAGCAGGAAAGTCATTTCCTCCCTTCCACTGTGTTTTAAGACCTGTCCGAGCACCGTAATCACTATTCCAAGTGCTGCTATCTTAAAAATAATCGAAATCTCCATCATCAAGTCCTTTCATCGCATACAACAATATGTTTAATCGGATTACCACATTTTTATACAAACATTTTTATACAAACATTTTTTTATAAACAATATTATATAAGCATTATTGATATCATAATCCCTCCCAAAATACCCACCGGACAGATCACCTTCATTTTTTCAACATAATCTTTCCTGTAAAAATCTATCTGTTTATGTATGTCCAAAGCACATTCCTTAAGCCGCTGCTCCATCGCAGCTGCATTTTTTTCAAAGAATGCACCTCCCATTTCAACTATCATTTTCTTTATTTTTTCATCAGATACCCTGCCCCAAAGCACCTTCTCCCACACAGCCTTCCAGCCCTCATCCCCGCTTTTACAGCTCCTGTTTGAAAGCACTTCTCCCATTCTCCTGCAGCCCTCATTAAACACCTCGCTCTTTCCTCTTATGCTGTTAAAAAACTGTGGTGCCTTCATTCTTTCTCCTGCCAGATAAAATGCCCCCTTTTCAAGCAAAAGCATAAAATCATACAGCATCGCTATATCTGCCTTTTTTCTTTTGCTGTAATCGTTTATCAGCCCCAATACCGCAAACAGTACTATACAAAAGCCTGTAAGCTTCATCATAAATGCTATAGCGCCTCACCCCTTTTTCATCATGGTCTATAAACACAAACCGTTCTATGGCATGTGGCAGAATTTTTCTTCGCAGATCATCTGCATTGGTGCCATGTACACTGCCAAGTATCCTTATTCCGCAACTCACAAGCTGGTTTAGTGCCTCGATATCGCTTTCTCCTCCCAGCTCATCCACCGCAATCACATCCGGTGACATAGAGCGCAAAAGCATCCTCATGCCAAGTGACTTCGGACAATTATCCAGCACATCACTGGAATTGCCTATATCGTTTTGAGCCACTCCCAAGTAGCACGCTGCTATCTCCGAACGCTCATCAACCACCGACACCTTAAGTGCGTTTTTTCCGTCACAGCCATCTGAAAGTATCCTTATGCAGTCTCTTAAAAATGTTGTTTTTCCTTCTCCCGGCCGTGATATAACCAATGTATTGTAAATGCTGTTTTCATCCCGGATATAAGGCATCAGTGGCATTGCAACGTCCCTTATCTGATGGGCAATTCTGATATTTAAGGACGCTATCTCACTGACTGCTGTAACCTTTCCTCCATCGCAGCCCATCTGCCCTGCAATTCCCACACGATGACCTCCCTCCACTGTAAAATAGCCTGCTGCAAGCTGCGGTGCTATCGCGTGGAATGAATATCCGCTCAGATAATTTATCATCTCCTCAATATCGCTATGTGAGATATACACTCCGGCTCTACATCCTCCCGCAAACATATACTGCACCTGCTTTCCGGCGCGCACCCTGATTTCCTCCAGACCACACGGCATGTACGCTTCTGCCTCAGCCTTCATCTTTTGTGGCAGATAATCAATTATATCCATATTTTTCACTCCTTATCGCCACTTCGGTGGCAGGTAGGGATGGGGCTTATGCGTGTGGCTGCAGTGTCGCAGAAGCGTATAGCGGAGCTATTTAGAGTCTGTTAAATTATGCTTTGAAGCACAGAAATGCCGAGGCATGGACGCCGAGGCAAGGAGATATCGAGCCCGGACGGCGAGTATCGACGGTTTCGTCAGGCATAGAAGTACTTACTGCATAATTTATACAGAGTCTTAATAGTGCAGCGTAGCTTCTGCGACACTGCAGCCACACGCGTGAGCCCCATCCCGACCTGCCACCGACAGTTATTCAAATAAAAAAAGGACACAGACGATTCTGATAAATCATCTATGTCCTATTTATATTACATGTCCAATTGTTTTAGAACGTGAAAATTATTATTTTTTACATCCTGTCAGGAGCTGAGAATCCAAGCATATCTATACAAGCCTCAAGTATCTCCTTTGTGAGCACAAGCAGCGAAATATATGACTTCTTAAGTTCTTCATTCTCCTCAGAAAGAATCTTTGTGTCATGGTAGAAGCCGTTGAATGCGTTGGCAAGCTCGTAGATGTATGCACATATCTTGTGTGGTGCAGACTCCTCGTATGCACTCTCAATTGTAGCATTGAACTTTGCCAGAGAGAGCATGAGATTCTTCTGTCCTGCATTGACTGCCGGCATGATTGCATCCTTCAGTGCGCTGATGTCGCCACCTTTTGCCTCATACTTTGAGAGGATTGACTTGATACGCACGATTGTATAAAGGATATATGGACCTGTGTTACCCTCAAAGGATGTGAATCTGTCGATATCAAAGATGTAATCCTTGCTCGCCTGATTAGACAAATCACCATACTTGACTGCTGCAAGCGCAACAGTTTTGGCTGTCTGCTCAGCCTCCGCCTCGTCTATATTCAGATTCTCTTTTTCCTTCTGGTTTTCCTTAATCTTATTGAGCATCTCATCGTCAATTTCCTTGAGGAGGTACTCAAGACGCATTACTCCACCGTCTCTTGTCTTGAAAGGCTTGCCGTCCTTACCGTTCATGGTTCCAAAGCCGATATGTACAAGCTCTGTAGTATCAGGTACTATGCCTGTCTTTCTTGCGCAGCGGAACACCTGGATAAAGTGCATTGACTGACGTGCGTCTGCCAGATAAATCACACGGTCAGGGTTGTTCTCCTTCATACGCATAACAAGTGTTGCAAGGTCTGTAGTGCTGTAAAGTGAAGCTCCGTCAGACTTTAGGATGATACATGGCGGAATCTCCTTTGTATCTGTATCTTCCTTCACATCCACAACCAAAGCGCCCTCACTCATATGTGCAAAACCCTTTTCCTTCATCATTTCAACCATCCCAGGTACATATGGCTGTGCATCCGACTCTCCCTTCCACAGCTCAAAATGAACATTCAGATTCTCATAATTTCTCTTAAGATCTGTTACAGAGACATTCATGATATGTGAAAGCAGTGCCTGATAGCCTCTCCTGCCTCCCTGAAGCTCTTTTGTGGCAAGAAGAGCTGCCTCCTTGAAGCTCTCATCTGATTTTGACTTACCACTGGCTGTCGGATATATATCCTCAAGCTCAGATATGGTAAACGGTGCCTCCTTCGGGTACTCTCCTGTATAGCTCTCATCAAAATAAACGAGGTCAGGCTTTCTCTCGCGAAGCTCTGTGATGATAAGTCCCATCTGAAGTCCCCAGTCACCGAGATGCACATCACCAATCACATTGTGTCCCATGAACTTTGCGATACGCTTAACGCTCTCTCCGATTACTGCTGAACGAAGGTGTCCTACATGAAGAGGCTTTGCGACGTTTGGTCCGCCGTAATCCACTACTATAGTGAGTGGCTTTTTTGCCTTCTCCAAGCCGTATCTGCCCTCGTCATCCTTCATATCGTTCATATATTTTGCCAGAAAAGCGGTATCCATTTTGATATTAAGAAATCCCGGCTTTACTGATTCTACTGACTCAAACATCTCATCTGACTCAAGGAGCGCCGCTACCTTGTCCGAGATCATAAATGGTGCACACTTATACTCTTTTGCTGCTGCCATTGCTCCGTTACACTGGAACTCACAAAGGTCCGGTCTGTTTGAAAGTGTAACCTTTCCGTACTTCTCGTCATATCCTGCACTGACGAATGCCTTTGTCACTTCCTCTGATATCAAATTAATCAGTTTTTTCATTGTATTCCTCCTGATATATAGCTGTTTTGCGTCAAACAGCGAATACACTTATATTAGCACACAAATGAATTGCTTTCAATATCAACCGTCATTTTTGCCTTCTGAGTAAATATTAACCGGCAACGTAACCTTGCATTTGCACCCCCAAAGGAGTATGATTTCATATGAAAATTTAAAGGAGGTCTTATCAATGAAGATAAAAACCAAACAAATAACCGTTACTGCAATTATGCTGGCAATCTGCCTTGTCAGCCAGTTTTTTAAGAACTTAAGCGTATACATCACAGGTCCAATCATTAATGCAGCTTTAATACTTACCGTACTCTATGCCGGAATGGCATGTGGCATTATCCTAAGCATTATCACACCTGTCACATCATTTTTCATCACAGGAAGTCCTGTTATGGCGGCTATCCCTGCGATGTTTCCATGTATTATAATAGGAAATATCATTCTTGTAGTATGTGTGGGACTGCTTCGCAAAAAATGCGGCAAAGCTACCGGTTTTCCTGTATCAATTGCAATAGGTGCCATACTAAAGGCCGTTTTCATGGGAATAGCCATTGCACTTATCATTCTACCTGCATTTCTGCCTGCTCCAATGCACAAGATGCTGCCGGTTTTACAGCTTCAGTTTTCAGTGACACAGCTTATCACCGCTGTTATCGGAGGTGTATATGCAGTCATAATTGCGGCTGTGCTTAAAAAAACTTCTTTAGCACAGGCAGACTAAATATTCAATTATCTGCTTATGCTTCCAGATATCCGTGCATATTTTTAAGCGCATTTTTCTCAAGCCTTGATACCTGTGCCTGAGAGATATTTATCTCCTCTGCCACCTCTATCTGTGTCTTGCCCTCGAAAAAACGCAGCTTAATAATCTGTCTAGCTCTGTCATCAAGCAGCTTTAAGGCATCGTCGAGAACCAGATTCTTTACCCATGCTTCCTCTTTGTTTTTCTTGTCCGATATCTGATCCATCACATAAAGTGTATCACCACCGTCAGTATATACAGGATCAAAGAGGGAAAGCGGTGTCTGGATTGCATCAAGTGCGTATAGTATATCGTTTTCAGGGATACCGCAATCCTTTGATATTTCCGCTAAAGACGGATCATGCACCAGCTTTCTCGATAGCTTTTCCTTTGATTTAATAGCCTGATAAGCTGTATCCCTGAGAGAACGCGGAATGCGGTACGCACTGTTATCACGCAGATACCGTCTCACCTCACCGATAATCATCGGAACAGCATAGGTGGAAAACTTAACACCTATAGTCGGATCAAAATTATCAATTGATTTCATAAGTCCGATGCATCCTATCTGAAATAAATCATCCATATTTTCATTATGGTTTGAAAACCTTCTGATTACCGAAAGCACCAGCCTTAAATTTCCACGAATATATTTTTCTCTTGCAGCCTTATCTCCCTTTTTTATTTTCTCAAACAGTTCTTCTTTTTCATCATCCTTAAGTACCGGCAGTTTTGATGTGGTCACTCCACATATATCAACCTTATATACAGACATGGGAATCCTCCGGATAAATTTCTTTATCTAAAGCATTCCCATTTACAGTAATTTTATTCAATTAATCCGCGTATATAATTCTACAGCACTGCCGCTATTTTTATATCCTTTTCATCCTTAAGCACCAGCACACTGTTGTCTTCAAGCAATGTAACTGTAGGCCTTGAATACTTCTCCGTCACAAAAATTATTTTGGCCTTTTTGCCGTTTGTCAAAAGCACCGTGCTTCCGATATATGAGCTTGCAATCTTCTTCAAAAACATCCCTATATACTTCGGATGATACTTTGATATGCCATCATACTCAAAATCTTCTATCACATCAAACGGACACATCCCATCACGGTAACAGCGCTTTGATGTCATTGCATCGTAGACATCGGCTATCGTAATAATAGCTGATATATCATCGATTTTATCTGATGTATATCCAAACGGATATCCTGAGCCGTCAAACTTCTCATGATGTAAAAGTGCCGCACGCTTCGTGCTTTCAAGAATCTTGAAATTATTAAGTATCTCATAGCCATATACCGTGTGCTTCTTTATCACCTCAAACTCTTCCTTTGTGAGCTTTCCCGGCTTCAATAATATCTCATCCGGTATCTTAAACTTGCCTATGTCGTGCAACAGACCTGCCATTGAAATCTCATCCAGCTTTTCTGTATCAAGCCCTGCCCACACACCAATGAGACGTGCAATAATTGATACATTCATGGAATGCGCCATAGTAGATACATCTGTCTGCTTTAATACCTGAAGTGCGTCAAATAGCTCATATGAAGTCTCAAACCTGTCAAAAATCTCTACCGAGTCCCTGATGAGCGTATTCTTATCCGGGATGATATTCCTGTATAGTATGTCATTCATATATTCATGCAGGTTATCGATGGAATCACGATATTTTTCCTTAATGATGGCATATTTTTTATTCCATTCTTCTTTTTCCTGTGCTGAGCTTCCCTCAACATAAACCGAAGCTATATTGTAGAATCCAAACTTTGCTATATCAAATGCCGATACAGCCTGATGTCTTTTAAGGATAAGCTGTCCCTTTGGCGAAAACACATCTACTGCCGTAGTCATTCCCTCTTTTAGTTCATTAACCTTTATTTCTCTCATAATACTGTTTCCCTCTTGTCATTTATCTTCTCACTTGCACTCATTATACCACAATCTCTCTAAATGGGCACTGACTTTATGTACTTCTTGACATTCAAAGCATTTTTTGTTAACATAGCAAGGCGAAAATAAATGCGTCAGTTCGAAACCTTCCTGACGTAAAACAAAACTAAAGGAGAACTAAATATGAGAAACAAAAAAGTATTATTTGCAGTACAGGCAGCTATGATTGCAGCACTCTATGTTGTGCTCACGTATATCACCAATCTGCTTGGTCTCGCATCAGGCACCATTCAGGTACGCTTTTCTGAAGCGCTTTGCATCCTTCCGGTTTTCACACCGGCAGCCATTCCGGGTCTTTTCATCGGATGTCTGATTTCCAATCTTATCACAGGCGGCATCATCTGGGATATCATCTTCGGAAGTATCGCTACACTGCTCGGTGCACTTGGCACTTACTTCCTCAGAAAAAAGAAGTTTGTATACACGCTTCCACCTGTCATCGCCAACATTATTATCGTGCCACTCGTGCTCAGATACGGATATGGTCTTACAACTATATACAAGGGTGTTGATATCTCTCTTCTTTTCAATGCGGTTACAGTCGGAATCGGTGAGATTATCTCAATCTGTGTACTTGGAAGCCTGTTAAAAGGAATACTTTCGAAATACAGAAATGTCATTTTCAAGCAGGACGAGGCGTAGTTACATACATAGCACTTTTAATAAGCTGCGCGTCATAAAATAAAAAGCTCTGTGTCATACACTTATATGTATGCACAGAGCTTTTTACTTTATTACTTTAATATGCTGTGATTACATTCTATCTATCCCACTTATCACACAGCGCATTTATCTGGTCTGCAAACTTGCTCAAGTCCTTATTAGCCATACCCTGGCACTTCTGGATAACAGATACAAGTCTCTGTCCTGCTGCCACCAGACGGTCAAATATAGTCTTCTCTCTGCTTGCCATGCCATATGCAGCCTTTTTCTCCACAAGCTTGCGGGAACCATCTGCCACCTTCTGATTCGTGATAAGGTCATAGGCATCACCACTGTATGGTGCCACTGCATCATAGCCGAAGGTCTCATGCACATGGTTGGCAAAGGATTCTGCTGTGGATTCCTCTCCATGAACTATAAATACATGCTCCGGCTTGTTTTTTATTGCGCCAAGCCACTCGGTAAGCTGATTTTTGTCTGCATGTCCACTGATACCCGGCAGATTTACTATGCTTGCCCTTACTTCTATTTCCTCACCAAAAAGCTTCACCTTTTTAGCACCGTTTAAAAGTGCATAGCCAAGTGTGCCCGGAACCTGATATCCTACAAATAAAACTGTTGAATCACTTCTCCAAAGATTATGCTTTAAGTGGTGTCTGATACGTCCGGCCTCACACATACCCGATGCTGAGATGATAACCTTTGGCTTCTTATCGAAATTAATCATCTTTGACTCATCCGATGATACTGCCACACGAAGTCCGGGGAACTTGATTGGATTGATGCCTGCCGAAATAAGCTCCATAGCCTCCTCATCAAAGCAGTCCGATACATTCTCATGAAATACATTTGTCGCCTCAACAGCAAGGGGGCTATCGATGTAAACCTCAAAATTCGGATGCTCCGGCAGCAGATTCTCAGTCTTTATACGCCTGATAAAGTAGAGCATCTCCTGTGTCCTGCCCACTGAAAATGCCGGGATTACCAGATTTCCGCCTCTTGTAAATGTCGCATTGATGACCTTTGAAAGCTCCACCGCGTAGTCAGGCGGCGTATCGTGCAGACGATTGCCATATGTAGATTCCATAACCACATAATCAGCACTGTCCACATACTGCGGATCCTTGATGAGTGGCCTGTTGTGATTTCCGATATCACCTGAAAAGACAATCTTTTTGGTCACATTCTCCTCAGTCACCCACATCTCAATGGATGATGAACCAAGCAGATGACCTGCATCCACAAATCTCACCTTAAGCCCCGGGCATATCTCATACACACTGTTGTAATCACACGGTGTAAAGTGCTGCATGACATTCTGTGCATCCTCCACATTGTACATAGGAGTCACTTCCGGTCTTCCGGCTCGTCTTGCCTTTCTGTTCTTCCACTCCGCCTCAAATTCCTGAATATGTGCAGAATCCTTTAGCATGATGTTACATAAATCTGTTGTCGCCTTTGTCGCAAAAATGGTGCCCCTGAAACCATGATTGTATATGAGTGGCAAAAGACCTGAGTGGTCAATGTGTGCGTGTGTGACAAACACATAGTCTATGAGTGAAGGATTGACCGGTATCTCCTGATTCACGTACAAATCAGCTCCCTGCTCCATTCCACAGTCAATAAGTATATGTGTGTCCCCAAATGTCAGATAGTGACAGCTTCCAGTAACCTCTCTGTCAGCACCGATAAATTCCAATACCATACTACCATCTCCTATTCTGTTTTATGATAAAAATATTATACCACACTTATGCCATTTTCTGTATTTCTTTCTTCAATCTTGCCATTATTTTTTTTTCGAGCCTTGATATGTATGACTGTGAAATTCCAAGGATGTCTGCCACCTCCTTCTGCGTCAGCTCCTTATTCTCCACACGGTTTACTCCAAATCGAAGCTCTATTATCTGTCTTTCACGCTCGTTCAATGACAGCATGGCTTTTTTTAGCAGTGATATCTCAACCTCAGTCTCGAGATCCTTATATATGACATCCTCATCCGTCCCCAGTATATCTGATAAAAGCAGCTCATTTCCGTCCCAATCCGTGTTTAGTGGCTCATCAAAAGATACCTCAAACTTCACTCTGTTGTTGCGGCGCAGATACATAAGAATCTCATTTTCTATGCATCTGGATGCGTATGTGGCAAGCTTTATTTTCTTCTCAGGATTGAATGTGTTTATCCCCTTTATGAGACCAATTGTGCCAATTGATATAAGGTCCTCCACGCATACTCCCGTGTTTTCAAATTTTTTAGCCAGATACACCACAAGCCTTAGATTGTGCTCTATAAGCTGCTTTTTTGCCTGTTCCTTTGACATTGCCACATTTTTATCCACCAATGCAATCAGACAGCACTTCTCCTCATCTGTCTCAAGCGGAGGCGGCAACACCTCCGTCCCTCCTATGTAAAACACCTCATTTGTGTGCGGCTTGCTTCCCCAGAGTATTTTCCATACCCGTTTTATTACTAAAAACAGCTTCATTCAAAATCATATCATATGCATTGTCCTCAAATAAACTATCCGATGCTCTTCCCACCAGCACATTATGTAAAATCAGCTTACCATTTCCCTTCATGACTGTCATCTCATCAAATTCACACACTTTAATGCTTCCACCATCATTTCCCAGACTCTTGTACGGCACATCAAAAAAGACGGCATCTTCTCCTACAATATCAAACAATGCACTCCCGCCTATGTGCACCGGAATCTGCTGTGGCTGTTTTTTTAGCAGATTTCCCGTATCATACAAGGCTGTGGCACAAGCTCTTTTACCATCCTTTAAAAGTGTGACCCTATATAGTCTTCTGCTCTCATTACTTCGCTCACAGAAGCACTTTAACACTATGTATGATATGACAAAACCAAAGCATATCATAACTGTCGCATCAGAGCTGAAAAAGCTGTCTAACGCTGTTACTATGCCTCCGGTCAGCACTGTTACAAACATACATAGTGCAAAAAGTCTTAGAAACGGGATTTTTCTGCCAGCCTTTCTGCCTATTGCAAGCCTTGCCGCAAGCGGTACGACCACCAGAACAGAGGTCCATTTATAAAACGCATAGCTGCCTGCCAAAAGAAGCAGTACACATTCACATACCGATGCACCCACCGCTGAAGCAATCAGACGTACCACCGTCCCGATCAATGGGATTTTTAGCATATATATGACAAATATAAGTATGAGACAGTTGGTGATAAATGTACGAAGAAGAAAAATATCGAGATAAAATGCATAGATAATTTTTCACCTCACTTTCACAGACAAGAATAGCGTAAAAGCAGGTTTTTAAGTGCCGTAATATGTCGACAATAAGCAAAAAAGACATGCAGCCCAAAAGCTGCATGTCCTATAAACTATCGTCTTGAATTCTTAAGGAAATCCGGAATATTAATCTCTACAGGCTTAACCGTGCTCTCAGGCTGGCGTGGCTTCTGGATACCTGTATATGCATGTGCAGGTGCTGTCTGCTGTGGCTGGGCAGCTGTATGAAGTCCGCTTGTTGCTGTTGTGTGAAGTCCTGCTGTTGCTGTGGATTGTGTTCCCATGCCTGAAACAGGTCTTGCAGCTGTCTGATTCGGATATACCATACGGTTTTGCATACCGCCTGCCATTCCTGCACCAGGCGCTGACTGCTTACCCGGCATATCTATCTTCTCTGAAACATCCTCCAGTCCTGTAGCAATAACAGTGATAGAAGCCTGATCAGTCATGCTCTCATCAAACTTGGCACCAAAGATAATATTGGCATTCTCTCCTGCCAGATCCTGTACGTAGCTTGCTGCATCGTTTGCATCCATAAGAGAGATATCTCCTGAGATATTGATAATGACATGTGTTGCACCATTTATCTTTGTCTCAAGAAGAGGTGAAGCAACCGCAAGCTTAACAGCTTCGATAGCCTTATCATCCCCCTGTGCACTACCGATACCGATATGTGCCATACCCTTGTCCTTCATGACAGTCTGTACATCTGCGAAGTCAAGGTTGATAAGTGCAGGAAGATTAATAAGATCAGTGATTCCCTGAACTGCCTGCTGCAATACCTCATCTGCCTTCTTGAGTGCATCCGGCATTGTTGTGCGACGGTCTACTATCTCGAGAAGCTTATCATTTGGAATGACAATAAGTGTATCAACGCTCTCTTTAAGTCTCTCTATTCCTGAAACAGCATTAATCATTCGCTGCTTTGCCTCAAATTTGAATGGCTTTGTAACAACACCAACTGTAAGTATGCCCTGATCCTTTGCTATCTTTGCAACAACAGGAGCTGCACCTGTACCGGTTCCGCCTCCCATACCACATGTGACGAATACCATATCAGCGCCCTTTACTGCTGCCTGAAGCTCCTCTGCACTCTCCTCAGCGGCCTTCTGACCGATCTCAGGCTGCGCACCTGCGCCGAGTCCCTTTGTAAGCTTCTCTCCAATCTGTATAAGTGTAGGAGCCTTACAAAGCTGTAAAGCCTGCTTATCTGTATTGATACCGATAAACTCTACTCCACCAATATTCTCATCAATCATTCTGTTAACTGCATTGTTACCGGCTCCTCCGACTCCAATGACAATAATCTTTGCGCTGTTATCAGCCTCGTTAGTTCTTATCTCAAGCAAGGTGATTCCTCCTCTTTCTTTCCCAAAATTTAATTTTCTATATAAAAATATCGAATATTCTTAAACTCATTTATTCTATAATATAATTTTTCTCCAAAATAATCAACTATAAAATATGATTTTTTTTATTTAGTTTTACATTATTCTGACTTGTCAAACACAATATTTGTTGTTTCTTCCGTCCAGCTCTCTAAATGTAGTGTACCGGACTGTCCCTCAAGCGATGGCATGATAGCCTTAAGCCTCTCTATTTTACGTGTAAGCTTTGTAGTGTCACCAATTATCACACTCACATTACCATACTTGACTACCGGTGCATTTTGCGCACCATAATCCACAGAATCCGGCACAAGGTCCTGCCTTTTTAATCCCTGGGTAAGCTCAAGGATATCTTTTAGCATAGTCTGCTTAATAGGCAGCTTCTCATAAAGCACTACCTTGTCACAGCTTATGCCGTCTATGCATGGCACACCCGGCACCGTGTCTGATGATGTCTCCACCACAAAGCCATCCTTATCAAAATATGCATTCTCATTAATTCCAGGAATATATATGTATCCAAGCATTCCTTTTTCATAAACTGATATATGAAGAGTATGCGGACTATCCAGGCTTATGCTCATTGTATCAATAAACGGTATTTTTTTAGTATCCTTTACCTTATATTTCAGATAAACATACAGTGAATTCCATGAGTACTTATCATTAAGTACCGCATCCTCTATAGTCTTTTGGTCGTAAAGCTCATTGCCCTCAACAACTACCTTTTTTACCGTAAACAGCTTAAGTGCAATGAGAAACAGTATCGCAAGCACTGCTATCGTAATTAGCAGTCCCATAAAAAAATGCTTTAATCTCTTTTTATGTTTTCTTTTTTTCTTAATCATTATATTTCACGCCTTAATCTACACATTTTCAAGCCTGATGCCTCTTGACACAGACAAAACAAGCCCTATTTCCGCCATCAGGAATATGATTGACGTACCTCCATAGCTGATAAACGGCAGAATAACACCGGTATTTGGAAGTGAATTGGTAACTACCGCAATATTCAGTATCACCTGGATTGCAATATGACTCATCACACCAATCACTAAAAGTGAGCCATACAAATCCCTTGCATTGTTTGCAATGACCATCATACGCCATATAAGCAGTATAAAAAGTAAAATAAGGCAGATAGCGCCAAACAGTCCAAGCTCTTCACAAATAATTGTAAATATCATATCATTTTGTGACTCCGGCACATTGCCAAGCTTCTGTAAGCTCTCTCCAAGTCCTTTTCCAAACAATCCGCCCGAGCCTATCGCATAAAGTCCCATCATAGTCTGGAATACTGCGTCTGTTCCCGCAGTCTCCGGATGCAGCCATGCCTCAATACGTGTACTTCTATAGCCTGCCAGCATGACAAACGCCACTGCAAACACAACTACCGCCACTGCTACAATAATAAACTGCAGATACTTTGGGCTTGCGACAAACAACATACAGACCGAAATGCCTATGATGATAACTGCCGTACTCAGATTGCTGATTGCAACAACTATTATGAGCGGAATAAGCATAGCAAGCACCTTTACCAGACTTAAAAATTTATCAAACTGCTTGGGTATCTTGTCTATAATCATAGCCATAAACAGTATGACCGCAATTTTAGCCACTTCTGAAGGCTGGAACTGTATTGGTCCTATGCCAATCCATCTCGATGAACCATGTGAGCTTGAGCCTATTTTCGGCACAAACACAAGCACACACAGTATAAGCGATACTATATACGCAAAAAAGCCAAGCTTTTTCCAATATCTGTAGTCGACCTTTGCCAGAAATACCATAGGTATAAGTCCCAGTACAATATTTCGTATCTGAAGCTTAAGATAGTGCATGCTGTCATGATTTTTGATGGCCGATGTGTATGCACTCGAGCTATATAGCATAACAAGACCAAAGCAGAGCAGAAATATAACTATAAACAACAGGTTGTAGTCGAAATAAGGTATTCCTTTTTCTTTTTTTTCTTTATTCTTGCTACTTCTTCTACGCTTTCCTGCCAAAATATTTACTCCTTAAATCCTTTTACTATTTCCTTAAAGATACGTCCGCGCTCCTCATAGTTAGGAAACATGCCCCAGCTTGCACATGCAGGTGATAAGAGCACCGCATCACCTGAAACAGCATGCTCATAGCAATAATTTACTGCATCCTCAAACGTATCCTTCTTTACAGTATTCATGAATCCGTGTCTGTGTGCACACTCTTCGATTTTATCTGCAGTCTGACCGATAAGCACAAGCTCCTTTACTTTGCCGTCAAAGGCCTCTATCCACTCATCATACTCCGATTGCTTATCATATCCACCGCCAATGAGAAGTGTCGGTCTGTTCATGGCACGTATACCCTGAATGGCTGCATCAGGATTGGTGCCCTTTGAATCGTTGTAGAATCTGACTCCACGCTTTTCGGTCACGTACTCTATCCTGTGCTCAACTGCCTTAAATACCTTAAGCACCTCGACAATCTTATCCATCGGTACCCCAAAGCTTATAGACATGGCACACGCTGCCATCACATTCTCAAAATTATGCTTTCCGAGGAGATTCAGCTCATTTACATCAATTACCTCATCGCGTACACCATCGTGTGCGTATATGATGATGTCTCCGTCCAGATAAAAGCCCTCTGAAAGCTCAGACCTACTGCTGAAAAATATAACCTTAGCAGGGCACTTTGCTGCAAAATCTCTAAGCACCTCGTCCTCGTAGTTTAACACGCAGTAATCATCTGCTGTCTGATTTTTTGTGATATCCTCCTTTGCCCTGATGTAATTTTCCATAGTATGGTGTCGATTCAGGTGATCGGGTGTGATATTTAAAATTGCGCTTACATGTGGCTTGAAGGTATCTATCGTCTCGAGCTGGAAGCTTGAGATCTCTGCAACCGTTACTGTCTCACCGGTGCTTCCTGCGACCATTGATGTATAAGGGATTCCGATATTTCCTACCACTCTCACATCCTTAAAGTAATTCTTCATTATCTCACCTGTCAGGGCTGTAGTGGTCGTCTTTCCGTTGGTTCCTGTGATAGCGATGATCTCACCTGCCCCAAATGTGTATGCAAGCTCTATCTCACCCCATATTTTAACGCCCCTGTCACGTAAGGAATTGACCATAGGAATGTCTGTTGGTACTCCCGGACTTAGCACAGCCACATCAAACTCATCAATCTGTTCATCTGTCAGGTCGCCTAAAATAAGCGGCACCTCCTTAAGCTTTGGTGCTTTCTCATAAAGTGTTTTTGAATCCAGTTCTTTATTTCCATCAAACAATACTGTATCGATGCCATTTGCGCATAAAAGCTCAGTCGCTGCAATGCCACTCTTTCCTGTTCCGACAACAAGTACCTTTTTTCCTTGTAAGCTCATTTTTATTCCTCCATCTTTTATTGCAGCCATCCGTATGGATATGTTTAACAAATCAAATTCTCCAAACGACTGCCTTAATCATTAAATTATAGTATACGTTATTTAGTTCTATTTCGCAAGAGCCCGTAAATCAGTTACACACTCCTATCTCCTGTGCATACGGTATGATTTCCCTAAATATTTCAGCTGCAACCGGTGCAGCGATTGTTCCGCCATAGTATGCACCGCCCTTTGGATTATTTATTTTCACAAGCACCATAAGTGCCGGATCATCCACCGGATAAAACCCAAGGAACGAGGCTATATATACATTGTCACTTCTCGGAAGTGTCTGCGATGTAGCAGTCTTTCCTCCTATCGCATAACCCTCAACCTTTGCATTTTTTCCTGAACCCTCTGCTACCACGCCCTCTAAAAGCTTTCGCAGTGTATCAGAGGTCTCTTCACTGCATATACCTGACGTCTGTTCAAAGGACAGCACCTCCTTTACCGTGCCTTCGGTGCCGTGAATCTCCTTACCTATATGAGGAGTAATTCTGTTACCACCATTTATAAGCGATGATACTGTTGTCATAAGCTCGATGGGTGTGAGCTGGAATGACTGTCCAAATGAAATTGTTGCAAGCTCCACCTGGCCTATCTTATCCGGCTGATGCATTATGGTGGCGGCCTCTCCCGGCAAATCAATACCTGTCTTATCAAGCAGACCAAACCTCATGAAATCAGCATAATACCTCTCACTACCTATTCTAAGGCCTAAATCAATAAAGACCGGATTGCATGAATTTTGTATTCCCTGCACAAAGGTCTCACTTCCATGTCCTGTTCTTTTATGGCAGTGTATGCGTCTGTCCTCCACAGTAATATATCCCGGACAGTAAAAACTGTCATCAAGGCTTACCACATCCTCCTCCAGTGCGATTCCTGCCGTAATTATCTTGAATACGGAACCGGGCTCATATGTATCACTTACACAGCCGTTTCTCCAGGCTTCATCATGGTTTTCACATGAAAAAGGATCATTCAAATTATATTCCGGGTAGTCGGTCATGGCATATATTTCTCCATTTTTAGGGTTTAAGGCAATTATACTCACACTGTCTGCCAGGTTTTGTGCATATGCCATCATTGCATTTTTCTCACATACTCTTTGTATATTTATGTCGAGTGTAGTGACAAGTGTGTCTCCTTTTTGGGGAGCTTCTCTTCTCTCCTTATAGCCCTTCACCTCCACACCTCTGCCATCACATACAGTGTATATCCGCCTGGGTGTGCCACGCAGAATTTCATCATATGTGGTCTCAAGCCCAACAACACCCTGACCATCTGCTCCTGCAAAGCCTATAACCTTTGAAAACAACTCATTAAGCGGATAGTACCTGACACTTGACTCGTCAACCTTTACCCCTGCCAAGCCATATGATAGTATTTTATCGCCTGTTTTTTTAGAGACATTGTTCTTTATTTTTTCAATGGATGTAACCTTATCCACCTTACTGCGGATAGTCTTTTCGTCAATCGAAAGCTCACTGCTTAAAACAGAGATGACTGCTTCCTTGTCGGTTATCTGATTGTGTATAACGCTTATGTTATATGCAGTTTCATTTGTCGCTATTATCCTTTCATTTCTATCCACTATATCTCCGCGTATTCCTGCAATATCACGCTCTCTTTCCTGAAGCGCACTTGCCTTTTTACTGTAATAATCACCTTTTACTATCATGAGATAAAACAGTCTGAAACACAAGGCGATAAGAACAGCTGTCAGTATACTGCAAAATACGCATATTTTTCTTCTGTAGCGCGTATTGTTAAGTATCATAAACAAAAATGCCTCAATATTTTTACACTAATATATGCAAAAAATATTGAGGCTATTCTCTATTCGCCCTGCTCACCCTCCTGGATGACCTTTTCTCCTGTCGGAGGATTTGCGCCTGTTATAGTAAGGTCAGCATTTACACCGGTCTGTTCCTCATCAGGGTATATATTCATATACGGAAGTACTTCCTTTAATATCTCTCTGGTCAGGTTCTGTGCATAGTTACTGTGAGGCTGATCCTGTACATTCGGCTGGTCGATTACAGTGTAAATAACAAGCTGCGGATCCTGCGCAGGCACACAGCCTATAAATGATACAAGATAGCTGCCCTTCTTTCTAAGGTGCGTTGTCTCATCATACATCTGCGCTGTTCCTGTCTTGCCCCCCATTGAGTATCCGTCAACCTTTGCCACCTTACCGGTTCCGTTTGCAACTACGTTCTGCAGGTAATTTTTAAGTGTCGCACTTGTATTCTCTGACACTGTCTTTTTTAGCAGTGTAGGCTCAATTGTCTTTACTGTATTGCCGTTGTCATCTGCGATTTTCTTTACTACGTGCGGCTGATAATAATTGCCGCCATTCACCAGTGAAGAAAATGCACTGACCATCTCTATCATGGTACAGTTATAGTTCTGTCCGAATACGTTTGTCGCTAAATCGACAGGCTTTATATTGTCGAGTGTATACATGAGCGTTGATGTATTAGCCTCACCCGGCAGGTCAACACCTGTCTTTTGACCAAAGCCAAATACACTCTGATAGTACAGAAAATTTTCTGCACCAATCTTATATGACATCTGCATGAGTGCATCATTACATGAATCCATAAGTGCCTTTTCAAGTGTCTCTATGCCATGTCCGCTACGGTTGACGCATGATACCTTTTCACCGCCAAACATCTCGTATCCATCACATAAAAATGTCATATCAGTAGTGAGCGTGCCTGTATCCAGTCCACATGCCACGGTAAAAGGCTTCTGTACAGACCCCGGCTCATATGTATGTGTAACACAGAAGTTCTGCCACAGCTTATTTAGTGCATCCATCTCCTGAGTACTGTCCTCTTTAAATGCCGCAAGCTGTTCCTCACTGTAATATGCACTCATATCCCTTGGATTGTTCAGATCAAAATTCGGATAATTCGCCATGGCCAGTATCTCACCATTTTTAGGATTTTCTATAACGACTGCAATATTTTCTGCGCCAAGTCCTTCTCTTGCATTATTTGCATAAGTATCTGAGAACAGTTTTATCTTATCCTCAACAATCGACTGGATATTTGCGTCTATAGTTGTGTACAGTGTATTTCCGTTTTGTGCAGCAATTACTGTCTTTTGGAAATCATTGTCTGCATTCAGATAGCCGTACTCCCTGCCATTTACACCATTTAAGGTGTCATTGTAATAGTTTTCGAGTCCGGTTGTACCTACATTTCCGGCGGAGGTAAAGCCGATAACTGAGCTTGCCAGTGTTTTAAACGGATAATTTCTTTGATACTCTGTCTCAAACCACACACCCTTGATGTTTGGGTTCTTCAGATTGCCTTTTTCGTCTGTTGCATCCTGCAGCTGTACAAATGGCTGAATTGCATCATATGACAGCTTTTTTAACAGTACAATATATTTGTTATCCTTGCTGTTATTTGCATAATCCTCAAGTGTTGCCCTGTCTAAATCCGGAAAGCACTGTGTCAGTGCATCTATTGTCGGAGTTATATACTCTTTCTTGCTTGTCATAACCGAGCAATCAAGTACAACATTATAAACAGCCACACTCGTAGCAAGCACTGTGCCGTTTGAATCTACAATATTTCCTCTCTGAAACGGTATTGTTTTGCTGTCATATGACTGTAATGATAGTACCTTTTTAGTATATGCGTCTCCGCTTGTATATTCAATAAACATCAGCCTGCCAATGAGTCCAAGCATGGCTACAACTATTAACATAAACAACGCAAACAGCTTTGTTTTCATTTTGCGTCCGATTTTTCTTACCGGTCTTTTTCTTGTCCTGGCTGCCAATATGATTCCTCCAATTTATTCAGGGATATCACTGTACTGATCCATATAGTTGTTCTTATCAATTGAGTAATAAACTATCTGATCCTGTGAAGCATATTTCATGCCAAGTCTGTTGATAGCTGCATCCTTGATTGCATTTAAATCGACAGATGTAGTAATCTGCTTGTATCTGGCATCATTATCAGCCTTCATATCATTTATCTGGCTCTCAAGTGCTGCAACCTCCTTCATCTGCTGTGTCACATTTGACCTTATCTGAATAAGTGAAACAGATACAAAGGCTGAAGCTGCCACACACGCTGTGAGAAAGGCTACAAATGCCCTGTTCATTGAGAGTGCTCTCTCCTGATTTCTTCTTGCAGATGTTCTTCTGTTTTTCTTTCTTCTTATTTCCTCAAGCTCTCTTGTCGATTTCTGTGGTCTTCTGACCGGTGCTGCCTCGTCAAGCTCTCTTACGGCATTCCCATTTATATAATAAGTAGTTTTATTCATTTAGCTGCTCCTTTTGCTGTCATTCTACAAATCATTCTTTTCAAACACACGAAGCTTTGCACTCTTCGAGCGTGAATTCTCTTCAAGTTCCTTTTCTGACGGAAGGATAGGTTTTCTTGTGATAACCGTTCCCTTCGATTTATTACCGCATACACATACCGGAAAACTCGGTGGACATGTACATGGATTTTCGTTTTTTTTGAAATTGGATTTTACTATTCTGTCCTCAAGCGAGTGGAATGTGATTATACATATCCTGCCGCCCGGATTAAGTAAATCTATCATGTCATCCAGGTTGTCCCTTAGCACATCAAGCTCATGATTCAGTTCAATTCTTATAGCCTGATATGTTCTCTTTGACGGGTGCCCACCGGTAGCTCTGACCTTTTGGGGTATCGCTGCCTTTATTATCTCGTTGAGCTCTCCTGTTGTCGTTATCTCTTGCTTTTGTCTTGCTGCTACAATGTGCTTTGCAATATTCTTTGCAAACTTGTCCTCACCGTAATCCCTGATGATACGGTACAGATCATTTTCGCTGTAGGTATTTACTATATCCCTTGCAGTAAGGGCATTCCTGTCATCCATACGCATATCAAGCGGTGCATCCTCACTCCTGTAGGTAAAGCCCCTCTTTGGTGTATCAAGCTGGAAGGATGACACTCCCAGATCCAGCATAATACCATCCACCTTTTCAATTCCGAGTGAATGAAGCACATTCTTCATATCAGAATAATTGCTTCTGACTATCGTTACCCTGTCTCCAAACTCCGCAAGTCTCTCTCCTGCCGCCTTTATGGCATCTGCATCCTGATCTATGCCTATCAGCCTGCCCTTGTCCGAAAGTCTCTTTGCTATCTCATATGAGTGCCCGGCTCCTCCGAGAGTACCATCCACATATATCCCGTCAGGACGGATGTTTAAATTTTCAATTGTCTCGTCCCTTAAGACTGAATAATGCTTAAATTCCATGTGGTCTCTCCATTTAAAATCAAATTCCTATGCCAAGCTCTGCCATATGATCTGCTATCTCATCCATATCGTCAAAATCAGAGTTTTCAAGGTATCTGTCCTTGCTCCAGATTTCTACTCTGCTGTATACTCCGACAGATACAACTTCCTTATCTATACCTGCGTATTCTCTTAAGTTCGCCGGTAAGAGGATTCTGCCCTGCTTGTCCACCTCACAGGTGGCTGCTCCTGCAAAAAAGAATCTCATAAATTTTCTTGCTTCTCTTGATGTGAGTGGTTTGTCGCGAAGATTTTCCTCAATGCGATGCCATTCATCGTTGGAATAGACGAACAGACAGCCATCTAAGCCCTTGGTAACTACGAACTCATTACCAAGCTGTTCACGGAACTTCGCCGGGACAATCATACGGCCCTTGGCGTCTATTGAATGATTATATTCGCCCATGAACATGGCATCCATCCTCCTTTTCCTCATTTTGAAGCTTTCCACCACTTCACTCCACTTATATGGTATTTCGCTCCACTTTCCACCACTTGATTACAATATTACACCTAACAGCCCACAAAATCAAGGCTTTAAGCCAAATTCCCATAAAAAAGCAACAAAAAAGACGCTCAGTCTTTTCGTGGACTTTGCGTCTTTTTTATAAAATACATATGAAATTTACTCTTTAGTGGAGGATTGTGGTGGAGTGTCCACCATTTTACCCATTTTCATCTGCTTATATCTGACAATACCTATCCATATGGCTGATACTGCCACCAAAGTGGCGGCAAGTGCCATAGACACCGGATAATTGATATGCGGGATGAGAAGCTGGTCTGTACGCAGGCTTTCTATCCAGAATCTTCCTATACCATAGCCTAGTAAATATAGAAGAAACACCTCTCCGTCAAACTTTCTGTGCTTAAAATAAAGCATCAACAAAATAAATAAGCACAGGTTCCAAAAGGATTCATACAAAAATGTAGGATGCACCGAGATATACTCCACTCCGTCTATCACAGTTGTATGTGACATAAGCTTTTCAGTCAAATCCGATGTCCTGACAGCTGATACCGGAAGCTGCATGGCAAAAAGTCCGTCATAATAATCGCCAAATGCCTCCCTGTTGCAAAAGTTTCCCCATCGGCCAATCGCCTGTCCCAGTATCAGTCCAAGCCCCGCCGTATCACACAACAGTGGAAACGACAGCTTTCTGACCTTTGCAAAAACGAATGTGGTGATAATTGCTGCTATCACTCCTCCGTAAATTGCCAGTCCTCCCTGCCTGATATTGAATATGCTAAGCAGGTCATCCTTGTACAAATCCCACCTGAATACCACATAGTATATTCTTGCGCCTATCACCGAGCATATGATTGCCACAAGTGCCAGATCAAAGTATGTATCAGGATTTTGTCCTGATTTTTTAGCCACATAGCAGGCCACGCCCAGCCCCGCAAGCATACCACATGCTATTATTATGCCATACATCGCAATACCAAAGCTTCCTATTGATATGCTCTTTATCACATGCTGCAGATATATATGAAGATGTGGGAAATTTATATTATAATCCATATTTTTCCTTTCCTGACTGTAATTGCTGTCTGTCACACCATAATATATACAGCAGCAATCACAAATTACGAAAATATATGTACCCGGAGCACCATAAACCTGATACTCCGGGCAACTGTCATTATGCGTCTCTTAGTCTACGCCTGACACTCAAAGCTTGCACACTCTGTACTGCACTTGTTTGGTGTACAGTTTTTCTTGATGCCAATCTGATTGGCCATGCAGCTATTGTGATCATTGTACTTACACTTTGCCGCATCACAGTGCACATCTGTCTCCTTGTGAATAGCTAACTCTGCAGATACCTCACAGTCACAGGCCTTGTTTGAAAAGCTGCCACACTGTGTATCGCAGGCTTTCTTTGCCTTAGTTCCTTTCACATCGATTTCTCTGAGCTTACAGCAGTTATCTGCATTATACGCACATTTTTCAACATTACAATCAAGTCTTGTCATACTTTTGCCTCCTTTGCTTATGCATAGGCTAGTATGTCCTGATTGATTTTTTTTATGCTTTTTAATTAATTATCTGTGTTTTTCCTCTTCCGGAAGCTCCACTCTGATTTCCTTTGTACGGATTTCCTTGCAAATCTGGTCGATGAAATCTGAAAGTGGCTTAACACCCTCATTTCCTTCAAAACGGCTTCTTACCGATACTGTGCCGTCTGCCTCCTCGTCAGCTCCGACAACAAGCATATATGGAAGCTTATCCATACGAGCCTCTCTGATCTTGTATCCGATCTTCTCAGCTCTGTTGTCAACTGTCACATCGACATCATTGCGCTTAAGCTCATCTGCTACCTTTTTAGCATAATCAGCATACTTCTCTGAGATAGGAAGTACTCTTACCTGCTCAGGGCAGAGCCATGTAGGGAACTTGCCTGCGTAGTGCTCGATAAGCCATGCAAGTGTACGCTCATAGCAGCCGAGTGATGTACGGTGGATGATGTATGGACGGATTTTATCGCCGTTTTGATCAATATAGTACAGATCAAAATTCTCAGCAATAGCACAGTCGAGCTGTATTGTTACCATGGTATCCTCTTTACCATATACGTTCTTGGCCTGGATATCAATCTTTGGTCCGTAGAATGCAGCCTCGCCATCGGCCTCAACAAAAGGAACATTTTCCTCAATAAGGATGTTACGAAGAACCTCCTGTGTTGAGTTCCAGTACTCATCATCTCCTAAATACTTTTCTGTGTTCTTTGGATCCCATTTTGAAAGACGGTATGTCACATCATTCTCGAGTCCCAGCACCTTAAGGACATATCTGTTAAGATTGAAGCATGCCTTGAGCTCCTCCTCACACTGGTCAGGACGGATAACATTGTGACCCTCTGAGATAGTAAACTGTCTGACACGTGTCAGTCCGTGCATCTCTCCCGAATCCTCGTTTCTAAACAGTGTGGATGTCTCACCCATTCTGTAAGGCAGATCTCTGTATGAGTGCTGCTTTGCCTTGTATACATAATACTGGAACGGACATGTCATCGGGCGAAGTGCCATAACCTCTTCCTCGCCGTCCTTCTCAGGATCTCCGAGAACAAACATGCCGTCAAGATAATGATCCCAGTGTCCTGAAATCTTGTACAGGTCTGATTTTGCCATGAGTGGTGTCTTTGTACGCACATAGCCCCACTCCTTATCCTCGAGGTCCTCAATCCATCTCTGCAGCTTCATAATCATCTTTGTGCCCTTTGGCATCATAAGCGGGAGTCCCTGTCCGATTACATCTACTGTTGTGAAAAGCTCCATCTCACGGCCAAGCTTATTGTGATCACGCTTCTTAGCCTCCTCCATTCTCTCAAGATGTGCCTTTAAATCCTCTTTCTTATTGTAGGCTGTTCCGTAGATACGATGGAGTCTTGCCTTGTTTGAATCACCTCTCCAGTATGCCATTGATGATGCTGTGAGCTTGAAAGCCTTTACTCCCTTTGTGCTCATAAGATGTGGTCCTGCACATAAATCTACAAATCCACCCTGGTCATAGAATGAAATCTCCTCACCCTCAGGAAGCTCCTCGATAAGCTCTACCTTGTATGGCTCATCCTTTTCCTTCATGAATTTGATTGCTTCCTCTCTAGGGAGTGTAAATCTTGTTATCTCATGACCCTGTTTGATGATTTTCTTCATCTCTGCCTCAAGTGCATCGAGATCCTCTCTTGAGAATGGCTGTGAATCGAAATCATAGTAGAAACCATCGTCAATTGCCGGTCCGATTGTGATTTTTGCATCCGGGAACAGATTCTTAACTGCCTGTGCCAGCACGTGTGATGCTGTATGTCTGATAACACGAAGTCCTTCCTCATCACTTGCTGTGATTATATTGAGTGTGCAGTCCTTGTCAAGAACTGTTCTTAAGTCAACAATTTCTCCGTCAACCTCTCCTGCGCAGGCTGCTCTTGCAAGTCCCTCGCTTATATCTTTTGCGATTTCATATACGCTTTTTGCTTCGCTGTACTCTTTTGATGAGCCATCCTTCAATGTTATCTTCATGGTTATCTCTCCTTTATTTTTAATATAAAAATCCCCGACACCGCATTGCTGCGACATCGGGGACGATAAGCTTTGTTACCGTGGTTCCACCCACATTCTTTCCGCCTGAAAACATACTGCTTGTCTGTATCCGACAGAAACTCATTTGACTATAACGGTGTCACCGGGCTTTATTGGAGCCACTCCAAGCTGGTGTTCGGTATATCATCCACCGGGGAGCTTTCACCACTCTTTGGACTTTGATTCTCGTCTTTCAAGGCTTCCCTCTCTGCTGCTTTTAATATACTTACTGTGCTCTTCAACGTATTGTTATTATGCTAATGTTCCTTTCAAAAAATGATAATATACTTATTTTTCTAATCTGTAAAGTACTTTATGCATTTTTTCCGCAACATTTTTTATATTTCTTGCCCGAACCGCATGGACATGGGTCATTTCGGCCGATTTTCTTGCCTACTACCACTGTTCCTGACTTCTTCTGCTCGAGGTAAAGCGCATGCTTTGTCTCTGCGTCAAAGATTTCATCCCATGCCGGGAGATTGTAAAGCCAGTCTGCCTTTGCATCTACCATGTTCTTATAAAGCTTTTCTTTATCGAATGCAAGGCTTACCTTTGTGTCCTCATCCATCTCCTCGATTGGGTTTGGTGTGACAAGGCTGTCATTGATTCCGTCTAAGAAGCCTGTCATCTCCATGATTGATAACTCATATTTCTCAGCAAGCTCTTTGACTGTTCCCTCTACTGCCTCATCCGGATTTGCAAGGAGCTTCTCATATACACCCTTCTCCAAGAGGAAATAATGCTGCCAAAAACGCTGTAACTCTCCCTGATCTGCTTTGTCATTGTAGGCAATCTTGTGCCACTCTTCTAATAAAGCCATTTTTACTACCACCTTTATCTTTTATAAACTGATATGAGGCCAAACAGCCTCAACTTCACATATGGATGTATTATACCAAAATAACAGCTTGACGTCAATTTTGTTTTTTTATATTATAATTATTAAATAACTATTCAAAAACCACGGAGAACAATTCATGAAAAAGACAAAACGTATTCTGGCACTGATTGGCGCCATCCTTTTATTACTTTTATATGTTGTGGCATTTGTTGCCACTGTGCTCGATCACACAAGTGACATGCGCTACTGGAAGGCTGCCGTTGCCGCAACTATCATTATCCCGGTGCTTATCTGGGCATATTCATTTGTATACAGACTTTTAAAGGGTTCTGATGATAAAGAATCCGATGATGTAACCAAAAAACCATGAAACGCAAAATCACACCTGAATTATCATCTAAAGACTGGAAAGAATTCTGCAGCCGGTTTCATTTTGATAACGATAAGCTGCCGCTTATCCGGGCAATATACACCGCAATGCTTCCATTGGTGGATGCCTTCGCATACTATTCCATAAAACAGGATTTGCCCGGGGTATCACTGGCACACTATGCCTACGGTCTCGTGACACTCGGAAACGGTGCAGACGAGCTGTCAGAGCTGTATTTAAACCATGAGCAGCTTGAGGAGGCCTACATAGCAGACTGTTTAAGCCTTATGCTTTTGTCAAACGCATATGAGCAGTTTGCAAAGGCTGTCGAAGAAGAAAGCTCTCTTTATGCCATTGAGCTGTCATTTTTAGGCGATGAATATCCGCTTAAGCTGCTGCCTGAGATTTTTGAGCACGTAAGCCCTGATGGTATACATCTCACCGGTTCAAATATGCTCATGCCACTTAAGACAGCCGCCCTCATAATAAAGCTTGACTCACAAAAGCAGAAAAATATCAAAGAGCTCTGTAATACCTGCGCGAACTGTAAAAATCTGTCGTGCCCATCAAGAAAGGCCCCTGGTCCTAAGCTGCCACACACCTATGGTGCCATGCAGATTTTTAATATCAGACATTGAAGCCCTTCTTTTTCTCATATGAGCCTCTCAGTTTCTCAACCAGAAGTGTCAGATTCCTAAACAGTGACTCAGCCGCAAAGCCAAACACTATCATGAGAAGAATACATATATTTGACAAATCTGTCAGTGCAAACAGTTTCTTTAAGAAGAAACCCGAAAATACCAGACCTGCTATATTTCCGATAATAACAGCATATTTCATTCCATTTAGCGGCTCACTGATTTTAAAGAGAATCATAAAGCCCACTACTGAAAGTACAAGCGTCGCTATCGTTCCTATGCTTGCATCTGATATACAAAATACTTCTCCGCATACGACAAGCGCTCCGACAGCTATTACATCCGTAAGTCCACCCGGCAGTGCCTTTAGCATGACATTGGTGATAAAGTGTCCCTTTATCCTGTCCTTATTCTGCTCCAGTGCCAATAAGAATCCCGGTACTCCTATGGTAAACATACTGATGAGCGATACCTGTGCCGGCTCAAGCGGATACGTAACCATAAGAATAACCGAAAACAGTGAAAGTAACAGTGAGAATATATTTTTCACAAGAAACAGGCTTGCTGAGCGCTGGATATTGTTTACCACCCTGCGGCCCTCATACACCACATCCGGCATATGTGCAAAGTCAGAGTCCAAAAGGACAACCTGGGCTGCCTGGGCTGCCGCCTCACTTCCCGATGCCATAGCCACACTGCAGTCGGCATCCTTCATGGCAAGTATATCGTTGACTCCGTCTCCTGTCATCGCAACTGTATGACCTTTAGCCTGTAAAGCCTTTACAAGCTGTTTCTTCTGCTTTGGTGTCACTCGTCCGAATACAGTATATTTATTCACTGCATCGGCTATTTTATCCTCAGTATCAAGTGTTGCCGCATCAACAAAGCTTTCTGCACTTTCTATTCCTGCCTGTATGGCAATCCTTGAAACAGTACGCGGATTGTCACCTGAAATAACCTTTATCGCAACACCCTGACTCTTGAAATACTCAAAGGTCTTTACCGCATTCTCTCTGATAGGATTGGCAAGTGCCACAAATCCAAGCGGAGTAACGCTGCCATTTATGCCATTCTCCACGTTTTCCCCATCATACCTTGCAAATAAAAGTACTCTGTCGCCTTTGTCAGCGTATGGTATTATTTCTTCCTCAATGCGCGCAAAGTCTTCGTGCATGATAAACTCCGGCGCTCCGAGCAGATATGTTCCATCAGAAAAGGTAACGCTGCCATATTTGAGACTCGACGAGAATGCCTGCTGTGAAACCGCTGTACGATGCAGTGCAGATGTATTATTTGTCAAAGCATCCGCCGCATATGCTTTTAGTGCGAGCATAGTCGCATTGTTGTCAACCGAAGCATTTGCATAATCTAAAATAAGACTTTTAAGCTCATCTAATGTCAAAGCTGTCTGTGTACCATCTGCTCCACTGTTTTTACAGAGAAAAATTTCCTTAAGCTTCATATCAGGCTCAGTAATTGTGCCCGTTTTATCCACACAAAGCACATCCACACGCGCAAGCGTCTCAATACTTTTCATATCATGAAGCAAAACCTTTTTCCTTGCAAGCTTCATAGTGCTTAATGCAAGCGCCACTGTGGTCAGCAGATACAAGCCCTCCGGTATCATTCCTATAATCGCTGCAACTGTCGATGTAACGCTCTTTGTGATAGACTCGCCATTCACAAAATGGCTCTGCCAGAACAATATAAGCCCAATCGGAATAATAACTATGCCAACCCATTTGACAATCAAATTGATGGAGCGTATCATCTCTGACTGCTCCTTGCCGCCCATTGATTTTGCCTCAAGGCTCAGCTTTGAGATATATGATTCATTACCGACCTTTTCAAGCCGTGCATAGCACTCTCCCGATACAACAAAGCTTCCCGACATGAGAGTGCTGCCCTCTGTCTTTTCTACCTCATCAGCTTCACCTGTTAGCAGTGATTCATTTACCTGTATATTTCCGGATATCACAACCGCATCCGCACAAATCTGCTTTCCTGCGGTAAGTAAAATCACATCGTCCTTTACAAGTTCCTCCGTACTAATCTGCTTTACGCTGCCGTTTCTGATGACATCCGCACGCGGAGCATTCAGTAAACTCATTTTTTCAAGAGTCTTTTTTGCGCGGATTTCCTGAACGATTCCGATTACCGTATTTCCAATAATTATAGGCAGAAATGTCAGATTTCTGAAAGAACCTACCATTATGAGAAGTATCGTTATGACAAGAAATATAAGGTTAAAATATGTGAAAACGTTTGAAATCACAATTTCCTTTGTTGTCTTGTCTGTAGATATATCAGCTCTGTTGGTAAGTCCTTCCTCCACTCTCTGCCTTACCTCTTCATCGGTAAGGCCTGTGATATTTATGCTGTAGCTGTCTTTGTTCATCTGATTCATGCTATTCACCGTTTGTCCATTATTATTCTACACAATAATAATGGTACAACATAAGCATGATTTCAATACCTATTTCATTAAAAAAGGATGAACTATTTCTTAATTTCTTTTCAAATTGTAACTTATCAATCCGTTGCTACTCACTTTCAGTCTCAGTACTCTCACTGTCTTTAGTTGCAATCATATCATCTATAGAATCCGGAATTGTTCCAAGGATTGTGGTGCTTGAAAGATATACATCATCATTTACCTTGATATAGTACTCACCAAGCATAGCGTTTTTCTCACCGATTGTTATGGTATATGTCTTGTCGGCAGTGCTTAGCTTTACGACATTCTGTGGCTCATCCAGTCCAAAATCAGATGTATCCGCATCTGAATCAAATTTCTTTGAAGCTGTGATGCTTGTAGCGTTTCCAAGCAGTGATGTAACCTTGCTTGTATTGATTTTAAGAGAGGTGTCATTATCGCAGACCCACTGGTCATCATCGTCTGTACTGCTTTCGGAATTGGTATCTGTTTTCTCAGACTCCGTTGACTCAGTCTCATCGGAGGTATCCTCTGACTTTATACGGCTGAAGCTATACTCCTGACCGTCAATCAGAAATGAGAGCGATTTGACATCCGATGAGTCAAGCGAAAGTGCCTCAACACTGTCGCTTTCGCTCTCTGAATCATCATCACTTTTATATTTATTGTAATTTAGAAGCCCCAGGTAGCCCGCCAGGCAGGCTGCCAGAACTATCGCAAGTATCACAAAAGTGCGTTTTTGCTTATTCATTCATTATTTCTCCTATTTCCTATACGCTTTTTTGCCTGTAATCTACTTTTTTCTCCTCATTACCCATACAACGATTCCTATGATTATAAGCAGTATCGGTACAGCAATCATTATGATAAGTCCCGTAACAACCGCCTGCAGCGTATTTATAGTGATATTGCTTAAGGTGTAATCCTTCACCGGTATCACACTTGATGCAAGCTCAACATTTCCGGTCATTGATGTGATAACATCCTTGAACATGTCTGCATTGTTGCCGGAAACGGCATTGTCATATGAATCATCAACCACATAAGGCGTACCAAACACAACAATCGATGCGCTGGTGCTTGAATCATTTACAGCAAGACCTGTAGTAAACGGTCCGTTCTCATCTGCGTCCTCTGCCTTCGATGTGGTGATATTCTTCCAGTCCTTCTTTAAAACTGCGCTGTCTGATGTAGAAAGCAGCTTTGTATATGTCACATCATCTGTATCCTCAGGATAATTGATTGCACAGCTTCCTGCCAGGAATACATATCCGTCTGTGGCATCTGAGGTGTAATCTGTCGTCTCAACTGTTGGAAGCAGGTAGAGAGGATTCTGATAATATTTTGAGCTGTCATTTTCAGCTACCACACCGGTCTTGAAGCTGACATTGTAAGCCGCAAGTATCTTGTTAAAGTTTGTAAGCTCGTCATTATATGCGTAGCAGCCGACAATCATTGCCTTTCCACCGCCATTTAAATAATCAATCACCTTCTGTGCGTCTTCCTCGTTGAAATCAACAGTCGGAGAATTAATGATAATGGCTGTTGCATCCTCCGGCACCTTTTCCTCGTTAAAAAGCTCTAAACTCTTAAGATTTGCATTTGCCTTGCTTACAACACTCTGGAAATTGCTTCCTATTTCCGTTTCATTGTGTCCTGTTATCTGATAAATTACCGGGAGCTCATCTGCATCCATTGTGACATACTCTATAGCACTTGTAATCTGTCCCTCGGCATCATAGCCTGTGATGCTAGACTGCGACTGGTATCCGTAATAATATGAAGAGCTGTCATATTCATATATATCATTGTAATCAATCACCTTTGAACGGTTTTTGCTCTCTATTATAAGGCTGTTTGTTGTAGGTGTCGTGTCTGTGTAATCCTGATAAAACTTCGGGCTTGTCGCCGGGTCTACATATTTTACCTTTATATGACTCGAAAGATCCTTGTATCTGTTGATTGTCTCATCTATCTTTGCATCCTTTGATTTCTTGGAATTCAAAACATAGATTGTGATATCCTCATCGAGCTTACTTACCCTGTCCTTTGTATCGTTTGTGAGCGAGTACAGCTTTGTAGCCGAACAGTCAATTGATGTGTACTTGGCAGGAAGCGCTGTCACCACAAGATTTACAACCACACAAATTGCACACATTACGACAATCATTCCTGCTGAAAATGCCCCTGTGCCTATCATCTTCTTTGAAAATGCCCATCTTCTCTTCTGGATAGACTGCGTCGTAAGGAAGCATAAAAGCAGGATAACCGTCACATAATAAGCTGCCGATGTGACACTAAAGCAGCCACTTACAAAATTCTCAAATGGTGTGTACAAATCAAAGCAATTAAGCACCTTTGTTAGCAGATTCCCACTTGACGAGATGAGCCCTGTGATGGACTGCATCATGTATGAGAGGAATAATGCCGTAAATGTAAGTATTGCAGATATTATCACACTCTCAGATATGGACGATATAAAAAGTCCCACGGCGATGCATGATAAACCGTAAAGCCAGTAGCCAAACAAAGCCACATAGGCTTCACTTAATGCCACCTTGCCGTAAATTGACAACACGAGCGGTGAAAGTGCAAAAAGTGCTATGTCTATGGTGTATACTGCTGCCATTGCAAAATATTTTCCTGCGACAATTTTGCCGACAGATACAGGCGATGTCAGCATTAGCTGATCTGTCTTTGTCTTTTTCTCATCAGAAAGCGATCTCATCGTGAGAATTGGTACTGCAATCATCATAATAAAACCGATTCCCTTTAAATCATATGAGATATACGGATAACCGTTTTTCAGATTGTATACATAAAAATATAGGCCATACACTGCAAGAAGTGCTGCAACAAACAGCCATCCTATGACGTTTTGGAAATATGATTTGAATTCTCTTTTAAATATTGCAAGCATTATTTCTCATCTCCTTCCCCTGTAAGCTCAAGGAATACGTCCTCGAGTGACTTCACAACAGTATGCATCTCAAGGATTGGCATATGCATTGCACTTGCAAGCTCAAATATTTCCTCACGTATATCGCAGTTTGCTTTTGCTATAACCTTAGCCTTCACTGTTTTCTCTTCCTCAGACTTTTCAAATGTGACCTTATCAACATTTACTATCTTCTCAAGCATTCCTCTTGCACCAATCTCGTCTGATTTGAGGACAAGGTTAATTTCCTGGTTCTTTGACATGAGATTAATCAGGTTCTCTGTGGCATCACTTGCTACAAGCTTACCCTTTGATATGATAAACACATGATCACACACCGCACTTATCTCACTTAAAATATGCGAGCTAAGTATCACCGTATGATTTTCTCCAAGCTTTTTAATAAGCTCACGAATCTCTATTATCTGCTTTGGATCAAGTCCAACTGTAGGCTCATCCAGTATGATGATTTCCGGGTAGCCAAGCAGTGCCTGGGCGAAGCCCACTCTTTGTCTGTAGCCCTTGGAAAGGTTCTTTATGAGACGGTTTTTCACCTCCGTGATGCCGGTCATGTCCATGGCATCTGCTATCATTTCTTTTCTCTTTTTCCTGTCGAGCTTTTTGAGCTCTGCTACAAATTTGAGATACTCATATACCGTCATATCCACATAAAGCGGTGGTATCTCCGGCAGGTATCCGATACATTTTTTTGCCTCCTCAGGCTGTGCAAATATATCATAGCCGTTTATCTTTACTGTTCCACCATCAGCACCAATATATCCGGTAACAATATTCATGGTGGTTGACTTTCCGGCGCCGTTTGGTCCCAAAAGTCCGTATATCTTTCCCGGCTCAACAGTCAGCGAAAGATGATCTACGGCTATATGGTCGCCATATTTCTTTACGAGATTACTAATTTCTATCACATTAATACTCCTCCTGCTAAATTGTTATGATATTAGAGTATAAAAAAAGAGTGTTCAATTTGTGAATTCTGAACACTCTTTTGTACATTATTTATAATTTTAATACTATGATATTTTAGCTGTACTAATTGTCTGGGTACTAATTGTCTGCGCGCACAATCATAGCTTCTCTGTCAGCACCTGTTCCGATGAACTTAACAGGTACTCCGATGTATTTCTCTATGAAACTGATGTATTTCTGTGCATTCTCAGGAAGCTCCTCGAAAGTCTTACAGCTTGCGATTTCATCGCCCCAGCCGCCTTTTAGCTCCTCATATACAGGCTTTGCGTTGTTTAAAACCTTGAGATTTGTGGTAAAGTCCTCTGTTACCTCACCGTTAACATCGTAGCCGGTGCAGACTTTTATTGTATCAAACTTGCCGATTGTGTCGAGATGGTTTACAGAAAGTGCTGTAAGTCCGTTAAGACGCTTAGCATATTTTAAGGTGACAAGGTCTAACCATCCGCATCTTCTCGGGCGGCCTGTTGTGGTGCCGTACTCATGTCCGAGCTCACGAATTTTGTCTCCGGTTGCGTCAAGAAGCTCTGTCACATATGGTCCCTCACCAACACGGCTTGAGTATGCCTTGATGACACCGTATACATTTCCGATATCTGACGCAGAAAGACCTGTTCCTGTAAGAATACCACCGATTGTAGGATTTGATGATGTAACATATGGATATGAACCAAAGTCGATGTCAAGGAGTGTAGCCTGTGCTCCCTCAACAACCACCTTTTTGTCATCCTCAAGTGCCTTGTGTAAGAGGGTGATTGTATCACATACATATGGCTCAAGCTGCGCTGCATAGTCACTGTACTCTGCAAACATCTTGTCGAAATCAAGCTCCTTTGTATAATCAGTCTCAGGATCATATACCTTAAGAAGTGCAAGCTTAAGCTCTGTCTGCTCCTTAAGGCGCTCCTTGAAATCAGGTGCGTATAAATCCTCCATTCTGATTCCGCTTCTCTCATACTTATCGCAGTATGAAGGTCCGATACCCTTTCCTGTAGTACCGATTTTCTTTGCCTTTCTCACCTTCTCAAGCGCCAAATCAAGCTTTCTGTGATATGGGAAAATGACATGCGTTTTTTCACTGATTTTTAAGTATTTATCTACATCATATCCGTGCTCCTTCAGGTTGTTGATTTCCTCTAAAAGAACCTGCGGATTTAAAACTACTCCGTTTCCGATCACTCCGATTGTATGTCCTGATAAGAGTCCTGACGGAATAAGGTGCATTGCATATTTAACACCGTTTGCTTTGATTGTGTGACCGGCATTGTCTCCGCCTGTGCATCTTACTGCTACATCAGCGTCTGCTGCAAGATAATCAATTACCTTACCTTTTCCTTCATCACCATAGAAACATCCTATTACTACATCTACCTTTGACATTTTACATGCCTCCCTTGTATTTTCTGACACGACACATTGTGCCATGTAACTGCTTGATTTTAGTGGTATATTTATTATGCTTTGTAACTATTAATAATTATTTGTTACAATACTCTATCTTCTTAGAGCAGGCTATTGCAAGTGCTCCGGGTCCTATGTGGCATGAGACCGAAAGTGAAAGTGGATTCATGACAATCTCGTTATTTGGAAATGCCGCCTGCACCTCTTCCTTAAATGTCTCCGCTGCTGCAACATCATGCGTGTATGCCATTTCAAGATTCATCTGACTGCCATCCGGATTATTGAAGCGCTTCTCAAAATCCGACTTCATGGCATCTATCATGATGCTCTTTGCCTGCTTTACAGTACGTGCCTTTGCAAATGCATCAAGCTTCTCACCCTGAATCTGAAGCACCGGTTTCAGCTTTAAAAGTGTACCAAGTGCTGCCGCTGCTGGTGTGATTCTGCCACCCTTTTTGAGGTAGGTAAGAGTATCTACCATGATATATATGGAAGACTCAAACTTTGCATCCTCTAGTATCTGCTTTATCTCAGCTGCATTTTTTCCTGCTTCTGCCAGGTTCTTCGCATCTATAACCGACTGACGCATTGTGACTGATATTCTCTGATTGTTGACTACCTGCACTCTGCCGTCATAATCCTGCGAGAGCATATATGCTGTCTCACATGAGCTTGAAAGACCTGATGACATTGGAATGTATACAATCTCATCATTTTCCTTTAAGAACTCATCCCATTTATCTGTTACATCACCAACCAAAGGCATAGATGTCTTGATATCGCCGCCTGCCATAAGCTTCTCATAGAACTGCTCCTGCGTCAGATCGATATTCTCATAATACATCTGCTCATCGATGTAAAAAGGCATTGGAATCACCTCAACTCCAAGCTTCTTTGCCTCGTCAGGTGTGATACCGCTGTTTGAATCGGTAACTACTATAACCTTACTCATTAATTCTCACTCCGATATAAATTTTCATTGTCGTATTTTTTCCAACACCGCTCATTATACCATAGGTGTAATTGTTTGAAAAGAAGTTTTTAGCGCCCTGATAATATTCCAAAAATGAATTTCTAAATTCCACCGCCCAATAGGGTGATGGAATTTACTCTCGCACAGTAGATATTTACTCTTTCATACAATCATGTTATGGTTATGACTCCTTCTGACAGCAGTAGAAGGAGAATCATTATGAGTAAATATATACC
>OHEP01000015.1_pt1 | contig 118541 bp, 91 predicted proteins | sample 1567271 | NCBI WGS metagenome assembly OHEP01 (sample SAMEA3879577, study PRJEB24766) | human gut metagenome | biome: human-associated habitat; feature: feces | place: USA | collected 1985/1987
GGTATATTTACAGTCTGAATGTTAAAATTTAACGGACAATATACGGATAATCATTATAAATTATATAGAAAAGAAAATAGCAATTGGAAATCTTATCTTCTCAACTCGATTCTTTTTATTATCGCAAAAAGGTCGATACCTTATAAAGATTAATAAGATACCGACCTTTTACTATCTTTTTAATTTAATCAAATCATCATTAACCTGTCATTCATTCCACTTCAAAACTTCCTTTCAAAGGTAAATTGTCTGAGGCAGATCCTACCATAACATTAAACTTACCTGGTTCTACTACAAAGTTCATGTTCCAATCATAAATAGACAGGTCCTTTGCTGTCAGTTCGAATGTAACTTCGCGGCTTTCGCCTTTCTTTAGTTCAATACGCTGGAAACCTTTCAAACGAACAGGAGGAGTAACCACAGAACTTACTTCATCGTTGATATACAGCTGAGCAATTTCCGTTCCATCGCAGTTACCAGTATTCGTTACCGTACAGGTCACTTTCTGAAGTACGTTTTTACCGTCACCTGGAGTCAGTTTCAGATTACTATAGGCAAAAGTAGTATAGCTCAATCCATAACCGAACGCATACAACGGAGTACCCGGACCATCCATGTAATCACGCTGAACTCCCTGTGAATAATGAATCGGAAGCTGACCAACATTGCGTGGAACAGACATCGGCAAACGACCACTTGGATTATAGTCACCGAACAACACATCTGCAATACCATTACCACCCTGTTCCCCAGGATACCAAGCCATCAACAAAGCATCGCCGACTTCGGAGGCCAGATTCATCAATAATGGACGACCGGCAATATAAACAATCACCAACGGTTTACCAGTAGCAGCCAAAGCCTTGATCAGTTTCTCCTGGTCGCCTAACAGATTCAATGTAGAGCGGTCAAAACCTTCCCCACATTCCATATCGGAAACCACTTCATTTCCTTCAGAAGAAACGGTAGCGGCTCCTGTTTCAATGTATTTCGTCTTGAAATCCCGAGCACTGGAACCACCGACAGCCACAATCACGACATCCGCTTTCTTGGCAGCTTCCACAGCGGCCGGAATATCACTTGTGGTAGTATCACGGATAGCACAACCTTTTTCATAATAAACGTTAGCATTCGGCAAACGTTGACGTATAGCATCGAGCAAAGTCACAACTTTAGAACGTTCCTGGGGAGCCGTGTAGTCACCCAAATAGTTGTAAATTACATCGGCATTCGGTCCGATAACCGCTACATTCTTCAAATCTTTGCCGAGTGGAAGTACCCCCGTATTCTTCAACAAGACTGTTCCTTCACGAGCCACTTCACGAGCCACTTGTTTGTGTTCTTCAGAATTCACCATCTTTTTTGCCTGTTCTGGAGAAACATACGGATTCTCGAACAACCCCATCTTAAACTTCAGACGCAACACATTCGATACAGCACGATCTATATAAGATTCTTTCACCTTACCGTTCTTCACAGCCTCAACCAATTTACTATAAGCGCTGGCTCCCAAGTCCATATCCGTACCAGCTTCGATAGCCTGAATAGCAGCATCTTCTACAGTAGCTGCTACATGGTGTGTACCAGCAATACCATCAATACTTACCAAATCCGAATAAACAAATCCATCAAACCCCCAACGTTTACGCAAAATTGTATCTAGCAGATAAGGATTTCCGGTACAAGGAACACCGTCAATCGAATTATACGAAGTCATGACAGTAGCAGCCTTTCCCACTTCAACAGCACGCTGGAAACCTGGGAGGTATTCATCCAGCAAAGCACGCAGACTGATATCTGCCGGATTACCGTTATGTCCACCTCTAGGTACACCGTATGCCGCCATGTGCTTCAAAGTAGCATAGACATGACGGCCGTCTTTTGCATCTGTACCCTGCATTCCTTGCACAAAAGCCGTACCCAGAATACCGGTCAGATAAGGATCCTCTCCGAAGGTTTCTTCTACACGCGACCATCTCGGTTCACGGGCTATATCCAAGACCGGACCGTATCCCACGTTTGCTCCCTGCAAACGAGCTTCCAAACCGATAACTTCACCCATCCGACGAATCAAATCTTCGTTCCAAGTAGAAGCCTGACCAATAGAAGTCGGGAAAGTGGTAGCACCTATCGCCATGTGGCCATGCGGACATTCCTCAGCAAAAAGTACCGGAATACCCAGACGGGTATTCTCCACTGCATATTTCTGCATGGCATTCAAAGCCTTTGCCGCCAGTTCCGGATTCAATCCGGTCTCCAACGTCTTCTGTGTCCAAGGATCTGCACGCAGTACAGCCCAATAGGAACCGATAGGAGCTTTGTCCATCTGCTGTTTATACTTTTCGGATATAGTCACACTGTTCTTTCCGGTCTTAGTATACATTTCCCAACCTAAAGGACAGCAAATCTGACCAACCTTTTCTTCCAGGGTCATCCGCCCTACCAAATCCTTTACACGATCCTCAATGGGTGCATCAGCCTGCTTGTACAAAGGCTTCTGTGCCTGAAGGGGTGCCAACCCCAACATCCAGCAAGCAGCCACCATCCATAAAGTATGTTTTTTCATAAAGTAGAAGATTTATTTGTTTTTCAATTCAAAACGGAATGCCAATGGCCCGTCTTCCAACCCTTTCGGGAGCGTAACGGTTACCAGGTCACCTTCCGTACGATATTTTACTTTCTTTCCATTGGCCAACAAGACCATTTTACCTTTCGGCAGATTACCTTTCCAGGTAATAGTCTCCGGTAATGTTTCACCATCGGCGGGCGTATAGATTGCATATAGCGTCTTTCCATCTTTATTGGCGGTGAACCAAGTCTTACCATCGTTATAGACCGGAGTAATACGCGTATTATAAATAGCCTCGCCATTTTTCCGTAACCATTCACCGACTTTATGTAAACGTTCCACTACCGGCTGCTCGATAATACCATCTGGTGTAGGACCTACTCCCAGCAGGAAACAACCTCCTTTAGCCACAATTTCAGACAAGAGAGCTATAACCTTCTCCGGAGATTTATACGGAGCATTCGGCACCCATCCCCAGTCATTGCTCAGAGTAATGCAACTTTCCCACGGATAATTCAACTGAGTTTCCGGTATTCCACGTTCCGGAGTCTGATAGTTTTCATTCTTTCCACGTATACTGCGGTCTACCGCAATCAGTCCCGGATGTGTCTGACGGGCTTTCTCCAGCACACGGTCCAGATTCACATCATCACCGGTCACCCAACCGCCATCCAGCCAAAGGATATCAAAACTTCCATAATCAGTCATCAGTTCATTCAACTGATTCTCCGTAAACTGCTGGTAATTCTTCCACCAATCCGGATGCTGTTCGATTTTATAATTCTGCCGGCGGTTCGGGGTAGCATAATACGGATTCCAGAACCATTCACAATGCCAGTCCGGTTTTGAGAAATAACATCCCATCATGAATCCTTTCTTACGGAAAGCGTCGAACACGTGATATGCCACATTTTTCCGTGGATTGTCTTTAAATGCTCCGTTAGCGATAGAGAAATCTGTATATTTCGAATCGAACATACAGAAACCATCGTGATGCTTCGTAGTGAAAATCATGTATTTCATACCGGCATCCTGCATGACATCTGCCCATTGTTCCGGATTGAAATTCACCGGATTGAATTTATCCTTCAAACCGAAGTACCATTTCTTGTAATCCTCATAAGTCATGGTTGTATCTCTCGGAATCCAATCCACATCTTCCGAGCAGATAGACCATGATTCCACAATACCTGGAACGGAGTATAATCCCCAATGGAACAATACACCGAATTTCTGATCCTGCCATTTATCCAGTTTATCCAATACCTGCTGGTCGGTAGGCCAGACATAATCGGTTGCTTTCGACTGTTCATGAACAAATCCCTGTACCTGCTGGGCTTGCATAGGAGTTACAGCCCCTACTCCCAGCATACAAGACAAAATCAATTGTTTGATACCTTTCATAATATAGCGGTTATTAGATTATTTCTTAACTGTGAAACGGAAAGCCAACGGTTCATTAGCCAATCCTTTCGGAAGTGTCACTTTTACTTTGTTACCGTCACATTGGTAACGTACCGATACGTTCTTGTTCAACAGTTTCATAGTACCGGTCGGGATATTTCCTTCCCACTCAATGGCAGCCGGCATTTCCTCGCCATCCTTCACTGTATAAACGGCATAGAGGGTCTTACCATCCTTATCAGCCGTAAACCAGGTATTTCCATCATTATAATCCGGAGTGATGCGGGTATTATAAATAGCCTGTCCGTTCTTCTTCAACCATTTACCTACCTGACGCAAACAAGTCTCAACTTCGGGTTGAATCAATCCTTGCGGTGTAGGGCCAACTCCCAGCAACAGACATCCACCTTTTGCTGTAATCTCTGCCAACAAGGCAAGTACTTCATTCGGAGACTTGAATTTGACATCGGGTACCCATCCCCAGCTATGTGACAAGGTGATACAACTTTCCCATGGGTGATCCAACTGTTTTTCCGGAATGCTCCGCTCCGGAGTCTGATAGTTTTCATTCTTGCCTTTGATGGTACGGTCTACCGAAATCAGTCCTTCATGTCCATGTGTCCGTGCATGAGCCAATACCTCATCCAGTCTTACTTCATCACCGGTTACCCAACCGCCATCCAACCATAGGATATCAAATTTTCCATAATTGGAAGTCAGTTCCATCAACTGATTGTAAGTAAAGTCCTGATAGTTCTTCCACCAATCCGGATGACGTTCACGTTTGTAGTTCTGCATACGGCCAGCCGTATCATAATACGGATGCCAGAACCATTTACAATGCCAGTCCGGTTTCGAGAAATAACATCCGATCATAAACTCCTTCTGACGGAATGCATCAAATACATAACGGGCCACATCTTTCTTCGGATTGTTTGCAAAAGGTCCTTTAGCAATAGAAAAGTCTGTATATTTAGAATCGAACATACAGAATCCGTCGTGATGTTTTGTGGTGAAAATCATATACTTCATACCGGCAGCCTGCATGATATCAGCCCATTGATCCGGATTGAAATCAGTCGGATTGAACTTTTCACTGAATCCCCAGTACCAACGCTTATAATCGTAATATGAATCTATCGGACGGGTAATCCAATCTTCCGAACACAGAGGCCATGACTCACAAATGCCTGGAACGGAGTATAATCCCCAATGAAACAATACACCGAATTTCAAATCCTGCCACTGGTCCAGTTTTTTAAGTACCGCCTGGTCTGTCGGCCATTCATAACCGTCTGACTGCTCATGCACAAAACTGTTCGCATCGTCCTGAGCATAAACACCCATTGATAAAGCCAGCCCCATCAGGCAGGCTGCAAATTGTTTAAACTTTCTCATATTCCTGTTTTTTATGGTATTATTATTCTGGTTTCTGTTCTAGCCATGTCAAATCAAACTGATAATGCAACCGGCTGCTCACAATATGAATAGTAGAATCGGGAGCCTGCACACCGGCCATATAGCCACGTGGCTCGGCATGTGTGGCATCCATCATGAAATTACCCGTCCATGCTCCTCCGTTCAAGAAACGACATTTTCCATCGGTCAAAAGTTTTCTGACCGGCCAAGTCTTGCCTTCATCGTAGGAAACCGCTGCATAAAGACCGTAGCCACGGAATGTAGTGCCGTCAGCCCGTTGAAAAATCATCCCTCTATCCTTTTCCGGGGTACGCTGCGGATGATCAGTAAATGATACCAATAAAAGCGGCCCTTCGCGCAGACGTAACAACACCAGACGTTGTCCACCATCAATCGGCGGGAAAGGAGAAGCCGCATAGGTCCACGTCTTTCCTCCATCCGATGAAATGCTCATCGGCATGTGCCTGGTACCGTCTGCAGCAACAATCGTATTGCCACGTCCCAGCGCCATCCAACGTCCGTCCTTCAACTCCACCACTCCGGCATGTATACCGGCAATGGTACTTCCTGTTGTTCCTTCAGCAAACTCTGGTTTCGGAGCTCCATTCCACGGGTCTGCCCACGTCTTTCCTCCATCTTTACTCACCAGCACAGCTGCACCATCATTTCCTTCCGGTCCGGCATCACAAGCCTGTACCATCCACCCTTTCGATGTTCGGATAGTTCCGGAAATCACCTGATGACGTTTGGTATGTTCAGGCGCTATAATCCGAGGAGCGGTCCACGTATATCCGTTATCACGACTTGTCCGCATCACAACCATCAGATTTTGCCAGTCACCGGCAGCTTCTACCCCATTGAAATGATACAAAGTACCTTGACCGTCGTTGAAAACAGAACTTCCGGTCATATTTCGGTCTGGAACCTTAAAAAATAAAGTAGCTGGTTCCCAGGCAGACGCTCCTGCCTTCAGACGCGATTGCAGTACCACCATTCCCCGACCGTTCTCTTGATTGGCAGAGAACCAGACTGCCAGCATATCACCGTTATCGCACCATGTAATAGACGGCTGATGATTATGCCGATAAAAAGGAATACCAGGAAGCACCGGTTCAATGACAAAAGGAATCGGTTCACGGAAAAAACCTTTTCGGTCCTTAACCGGGAAAGAAAGTTCAGACTGAACAACCCGGAAACCAGTCAGTGAATGTTTATCCTCCGGAAGCATGGCCATACGGTTCGCACTCCGCAGATACTGGACAGGCGTATGATGACTTCCGCCACGAGTTACACGATACATGCCGGTATCTGGCCCTTTCGGGTCTGTCTGATTATCGGCTGTATAAGGTGCATACCAGTCCAGACACCATTCTTCTACATTGCCATGCATATCATAAAGTCCGAAAGCGTTCGGCGTAGTCTGTCCTACCTTCAGGGAAACTGGTTTATAGTTTCGGGCAATCACCTGATTCCGGCACATAGGCTCCGGCAAATAATCTCCTGTATAATAATCGGTATAGGTACCTGCCCTACAAGCGTATTCCCATTCTGCTTCGGTAGGTAAACGATAAGTTTTCCCCTCTTTTTTACTTAGCCAGTTACAAAAATCAACGGCATCCTGATAGGTTACATTCACTACCGCCTCATCGTCTCCCGTAGAAATACCATCCTTTCCCCGCAATGCACGGTGTTCCGGGCGGAACAGTTCAAACTGCGCATTGGTTACTTCTGTCTTTCCCATCCTGAAGGCCTGTGAAATAGTAACCCGATGTACCGGTGCCTCATCGAAATCCTCCCCTTCACCTACACTTCCCATATAGAAAGAACCTGCTGGAATTTCTACGGTTTCTACCAATGACTGCGCGTATGAAAAGCCAGGACATAAACCTAGCATACCCATAACCAACCAGATGCTTACTTGTACATTTCTCATAGCCGATTTTAATTATCAGAAAGATTTATTAGACAAATATACGCATATTAATGAAACAACTTAAATTTGAAGTTAAAAATGCGTTCAATTATTAAATACTTGTGGTTTTTTTTAGAAAAAAGTAAGAGAATGACATAACAGTTATCCTCAAAATTCATGGGACCTTACAAGGTAACTATCATTGCATAATGCACAAACCTAGGGAATAATCCTGTCCGGCGACAAATAAAAAACGGTACATACCCTGTTCAGGCAGGTATGTACCGAAATGATATCATTACAGATCCAGATTAAAGATACTATCTCAGGAGAAGCATCATTTCTCCTTGACCGGAAGTCCTAGACAATAGTCCAGAACCACCAGCACATCATGGGTTTCCTTCATATCAATATCATTCTCTTTCACAAAAGCATTGATTTCGTCCTTATATGCAGGAAATACCTTGAGTACTTGCTTCAAAGTCTTTAGTCTTACCAATTTGTTCTCCTTATTAATATAATAGGTATTATCACTTTTCCGGCGATAGACATCGGTGCTTCCCAATTTCTGCTGTTTATAGGGTGTATACATTTCCGTACCACTCAATCCGAAATTACTCATCTGCAGATTATGGACACTGCCTTGAGTTACTGCTCCAAGTGCTCCTTTGGAACCGACATTCACATCTTTCAATAGCCAATCGACAAACACCACTCCATTATTCAAGAATACAACTTCATAAAGTCCTTTATCTGCCGGGATAAATCGTCTATCACCTACAAATACTGTATCGATAGTAGAAGCATTGGTCACTTCCATCAAGTCCTCTCCTTGTTTAAAAAGCATCGTCTTGTTTGAAGCGTCATAATTCAATGAGACAACAGTTTGTGACCCGTTCCGAAACTTTATCAGAGCTTCTGTAAAATCATCGAGCAGAAAAATTCTTTTAAACTGCTGGGCAGAAACAGTAAACAGAGTACATAGGTACAGTATAGTCAAGCATGTGAAGTATTTCATAGTTGCATGATTTGATAAATAAGAAAAAGGGGAGGAAGAAAACCTTCTTCCCCTCCATATCTCAGAGTTAATCAATTAAATACCGATTAACGTCCTGCACCCCACTGAGGAGCACCGTTGTCTTGCCACAAGCGTTCAGAAGCAAGAACTGTATTATACAAACCTGATGAAGTCACTGTCAGACCCTGTTCAGCGTATGCAGCTCTCTTCACATCACCTGACAAGTCATCGTCTGTGATAGCACCTGTCGGGAAACGACGTGGAATGCTGGTAGCCGGAACTTCAGAGTACTGTGCACGCGGCAGAATAGTTGAATTATAGCTCGGATAACCGGAACGACGGGCAGTTACATAAACTTCATTCGGATAGAGAGTGAAGTGAATCATTTCCTGCAAGTAAATCTTTTCCAACTTTTCCTGAGCTGTACCTGTAAATGCATACGCATCATGGCTCATCATTTCGTCTATTTCACCGTCTTTCAGGTCAATGGCACCTTCGTTCGGATCATAGCCGAATGAACCCTGAACAGTACTGTAGTAAGTAACCTGGTTGGCTTCAGCCAATGCGTCGTATGACTGAACAGAGAATGACAGAGCTCTGTCATAGTGAGTCTTAGCCTTATTTTCATCACCGTTCAGCATAGCGAATTCGGCCAAATACAAGTTCACTTCAGCTGCACTCAGATACATACCGTACCAAGGACGGTCATTAGTGGTATAAGTATAGGTATCATCCGGCAAAGTAGCGGTAGAAACTTCAGAAGCAGAAGTATACTGACGACCGATAATCATCATCTGGTTCAGAGTTGAATATACAGTATAACCTGTCGCATTACCACCGTCTGAATTGTGCAGATACAATTCCTTATCAGCATTCGGATATGATGACGGGAAGAACCATTTGTATTTACCGGTATTGTCTGTACTAGCCATCCATGCTTCGGTGATTCCATGATAACGTACCCAAGGTTCACCCGGACCTCCCCAACGTACGAAGTCTTTCTTGCCATCGGCTCCAACTTCGTAAACCACATCTTTTTCGATAAAGTCAGGAATTGCCAGACCTGCATCGTAATATCCCTGTACGATCTTGGAGTTCCAGTAATTCTTCTTGTAGAAGAAACGTACACGCGGGTCTCTGTTGTCAACCATGAAATTGATGACTGATTCAGTACCGGCACATCCTGTAAATCCGTTACTCCAGTGATAGATACGGTCATTTACATAACCTTGGTCACCTGTCAGGCGTACATCACCTTTATGGAATCTTACGTCTTCATCCAAAGAATTCAGATAACCGCAAGAAGCGCTTTCCACTTCAGAAGCAATCTGTTTTGCCTTTGCTTCATTTTGAGACAGCAGACGGACAGCGATACGCAGTTTCAACGAGTTGGCAAATTTAGCCCATTTAGCTTTATCGCCACCATAAACCACATCCTGGTCAGCCTTCATGACAGCTTCACTACTGGTAAATGTAGAAATGCTGCTATTCAACTGTTCCAACCACAAGTTATAAAGACTTTCAACGCTGTCGAAACCTGGAGTCAACGAGCCACCGTATGCAGCATTACATGCTTCTACGTAAGGAATGGCTCCATACATATCGGTTGCGAAAATACCCATATAGATACTCATGATATTGGCTGCCGACATATACACATCGTTGAGGGCTTTGTCTTCATCACTCAACTTTTCGTATTCAGCTTCCATAGCACGCAATACACGCAGTACACTGATATACTGTCTTGCCTGGTCGCCATCGATAGTCAATGTCAGGATACTTTCAGAAGCACCACTGGTAGAAAGACCCATACCGGCCCAAGCATATTTCATCGGAGCATTGTAGTAATACTCCAGGTAAGGTTGCGGATCGAAACGGTTAACAGCTTCTGCGAACAAGAAAGAGATATTACCTGTGGTCACAGCAGATGGATCCTGGTTCATCTCCGAGAAATCGTCACGGCATCCTGTTGTCATCAGGGCAGATCCGAAAGCAAGAGCTGCCAATAATAATTTATGTGATTTCATATTCATTAATTTTTCCAATAGTTAGAATGATGCATTAATAGTAAACGTATAACTTGCAGTGTACGGACTTACTGAACGAATCATGAACTGACCGGACTGAGTACCACGCATAGATTCAGGATTGAAGTTGTTCGGCAGTGAGTTCAGCAGATAACCCAAGTTACGTCCTGCTACAGTCAAGTTAATGCTGGAAGCACCGATCTTACTTGCGATGCTGTTCGGCATACGATAGCTCAATGAAACTTCACGCAAAGCGATGTAGTTCAATTCATGGAACCAGTCGTTGTTTTTCCATACAGCTGCACGGCCCCAAGAGTTATTCCAATAGTTCCAAGAAGAAGCGTGCTGCGGATCTACAATCTTACGGTCAACCAAATCGGCATACAATTCACCACCTTCAGCAATGGTATATGGACCGTTCGGAGTGTCGATAGTCTGTCCACCCGGCATGATAGCTTCCGGGATGATACCATCGGTATATTCCTTTCCGTCCCAGATAGAAGTAAAGGTAATACCTCCGTGTTCAGGATCCGTACCGTTCAATGAAGATTCCAAGAAGCCGTATGCTGTACCATAGTGAGAACCATAGATAGCTACCATACCGCCGAAGCGCATATCCATAGAAGCACGTAACGTCCAGTTCTTGTAACGCAAGCTGGTATTTACAGAACCCAAGAAATCCGGCTGGATAGAACCTACAGTCTGTACAACACCTGAACGGCTATAGTATACAGAGTGACGAGTGTTATAAGAAGCAAGTTCCAGAATAGGAAGACCTGTCTTTTCATCGTAGTTTGGAACAGCATCTGATTTCAACAAACCGTATTCACCACCTACTTCGGCTACTGATGCTATACGGTAGTTACCGTAAGCAGCGTCACCTACCAAAGTAATGTAGTTGGCTACGTTCGGGTGAAGTTCTACAATCTTAGATGTATTCTTCGTATAAGTGAAGTTCAAATCCCAAGTCCAGTCTTTCGTTTCAATCGGAGTTGTATTCAAAGCCAATTCCACACCCTGGTTCTGGATGTTACCGGCATTGATCAACTGATAAGACAAACCTGATTCACTCGGAACACTGATCTTCATGATCTGGTTCTTGGTATTTTCCTTATAGTAAGTAGCATCGATACCGATACGGTTGCTCAAGAAACGGAAGTCAACACCAATTTCCCAAGAACTCTTACGTTCAGGCTTCAAGTCTGTAGAATAGTAAGTATCCGGAACCTGCAGACCTACGGTATTGTCGATACCATACAGGTTATAGGCTGTATTGATGGTATACGCATCCGTATCGTTACCTACCTGTGCCCATGATGCACGAACCTTTGCGAATGAGAACCATTCCGGCATCTTGCCACGGAATGTTTCATGAATCAACCAAGATCCGGAAATAGACGGATAGAAGTATGAGTAGTTACCGTGCTGGTCGGCATAAACCAATGAAGAAGACCAGTCGTTACGTCCGGTTACATCCACGAACACCTGATCTTTCCAGCTGACAGCCAGCTGTCCGGCTACAGACAGAATAGTCTTTGTTCCAGAGATAGTTCCTGTAGAAGTCAAAGCGTTCTTAGAGTTACCGATAAAGAACTGACCCGGTACAACCAGACCACCGTTTGTCTGCATCTGCAATTCCTGCTGGAAGTTATGATAATATTCACCACGGAGGAAACCGCTGATGTTGAAATCCTTCACAGCCTTGTTCCAAGACAAGTTGGCATTCAAGTTAGTCTGTTCTTTAGAATACTGACCTAACTTGTACATACCACCTTCATTGGCATAACCGCTACCTAATTCTTTGGATTCGTTACGTTTGTAGTAGTAGTTATAGTTAGCTTCAGCAGTAAACTTCAACCAGCTGTTCAAATCAGCAGTCAAACGAATGTTCGGACGTACAGAAGTTTCTTTCTGGGTATATTCGTTTTCGTATACAGACCACCAAACTGATTTACCCGGGGCATTACCGTATTCATCGTTGTATGCGTTATCAGCCAGACCTCCGTGTGAACCTTTGTAACGGGTTCTCCAATAACGGGTATCATATAGACGACTGAAAGTACCGTCGATGAATCTTTCACCAAAGTTGGTTTCACCACCCTGCTTCGGAGTTGAATTAGCAAAAGAGATGCCTGCTTCAATTTCTACATCTTTGGATATTTTGTGAGAAGCTTTTGCCAAAAAAGAGATACGTTCGAACGAGTTGTTCGGAGTATTACCATCGGTATGTTTATAAGACAAAGAAGTATAGAATGAAGAGGTATCATTAGATCCCTGGATAGAGATGTTAGTATTGGTATTGAAACCGTTGTCATAAGCGTCCGTAAAGTTATCTTCATACGGAGAATAAGGAACCGTAGTATAATCATAGAATTCGATATCACGTCCATCGAATTTCGGTCCCCAAGAGAATCCTACATTAGGAGTCAAAGATGGCATACCATTCGAATTCAAATAGAATGAATCGGTATCCTGCATATTACCAGATGATTTATAATCTGAATATCCGGCCATGTAACCATCACCACGAACATTCTGGAACGTCGGTCCACCATAAACGTGATCAATACCAAATGTTTGGGTAACATTGATACCCAAACCTTTCTTTCCTTTACCACTCTTGGTAGTAATAACAACAGCACCGTTCAAACCACGGGAACCGTAAAGTGCGGTTGCGGCAGCACCTTTCAATACAGATACAGATTCAAAGTCGTCCGGGTTCAAGTTCTTCAACTCATTACCCCAGTCGGTATCACTGGTACTCCAGTCTGCATCACCCACCTTAACCGCATTGTCCAGAATCACACCGTCCACAACGTAGATAGGCTGGTTGTTTGTACCCAATGTGGAAGCACCACGGATCAAAATTTTAGATGAACCGAAAAGGCCACCATCACCTGCTGAGATATCTACACCTGCAACTTTACCTTGCAGAGCTGAAACGGGGTTCACCACGTTGGTGTTCAAATCTTCACCCTTCATTTCTGTTACTGCATAACCCAACGCCTTGGTTGCACGTTTCATACCCAAAGCAGTAACTACGACTTCTTCCAGTGTCTGAGTGTCATCTTTCAATGTTACATTGAGAGGCTGTCCATTAAAAGGAACCTCCATTGTCTGATAACCCACGAAAGAAATCTGAATGATGTCCCCTTTCTTTACACCAGACAAAGAAAAATCACCATCCAGACCTGTAATCGTACCGTTAGTAGTACCTTTCACTACAACCGATGCACCGATAACTGTTTCACCCGTTGCATCCTTCACAACACCAGTACATGTTGATTCCTGCTGTACACTTTTGGTAGCATCCACCTCAGGTACAGCCACTGCATACGCTGCTCCTGTAGAAGATACTCCTGCCAGAGCCAACAACATACTGACTGACTTGATTCGTTTTAACATAGTTTGATATTTTAAGTTAGAGATTCAATAGCATTCGCTCTATTTCATCAAATTTATTACAAACATCTATAAATGAACCTTTTACCTGATCCCTTCCATTCCATAAAAACCTGTAGAAACCTTTTTATATTTATTTAAAAAACAGATGTAAGCAGATAAACTTTTTCTTATTTCTCTTCTATATTTTTCATATAAATCTTTTATTCTACTTTTTGAATTTATTTATTTTTCTTATGAAGAGAAGTATTCAGTGCAAATATATGAAATAAATCCATATTACAGCAAAAAAAAGCAAAAAAATAACCTTTCAAGACTACATAGGGAGATTCAGTAAATACAACAAAATTGGCCAACTAATTCATACACAAAGTATTGCGAATTAGTTGGCTTTTTTTGTATCTTTAGATATTCCCCCGAAAATAAGGTTTAGCAGCCAAAACGGGGGAAATATCCCAACAAAGAGATTCTCCGACAGGTACCTGGTGGAACATCTCAACGGCAACATACACTATCAGATGTTCTGCGGAGTCATGATAGACCCTAATCACAAAACCGCAAAAAACGAACGGACAAATTGTCCAATACGTCCGTTCATTTTATGTAAAACGAACGTTCATTTTATCTGAAACGTCCGTTCATTTTATGTAAAATGTCCGTTCATTTTATCTGAAACGAACAATCGTTTTTCAAGCTGCCATAAAAACTTTTGAAAATAGCAGATTTTTTGTTTACCGCCTATTCAGATTCCAATTCTTTTTCGATTTCTTCAACCGTAGGCAAACTTCCCCGAAAGTCTTTCGGCAAGGCTTGCCCTAATTCATAATCAGAAATTCCGATTGGTTTCTGAATATCACGCAAGGCATATTCTGCTTTGATACGGTCTTTGCTCTTACAAAGGAGTAATCCAATGGTTCGATTATCGCCATCCCGACAAAGAATATCATCTACGGCAGAGCAGTAAAAATTCAGTTTACCGATATATTCCGGCATGAACTCTGTATCTTTCAATTCGATTACCAAGTAGCGGTGCAGAAAGGCGTTATACATCAATATGTCAATATAATAATCATCGCCAGACACCTCTATATGATACTGTCGTCCCATGAAAGCAAAACCTGCCCCCATTTCTACAAGGAATTTCTCCACATGCTTCACCAAGCCGATTTCTACATCGCGTTCATTGTATTGGTCTGTGAAAGTCAGCATATCAAATATATATGGGTCTTTGAGCATTGATTTCACATCATTTGCCTCCGGAACAGGCAGGGTTTCCGTGAAATTGTTAGCCAACGCTCCGTGCTTGCTGTAATCGTCAAGTTTGATGGCTTCTTGCAGATAGCGCTTTGACCAATGGGATGTGATACTCTGCACCATGTACCAATAACGGGCACGAATATCCTTAACTTGTTGCATAATAATCAAGTTGTGCGTCCAATCCAGATGTTTGATGGGAAGAGTAAAGTTGTACTTTCCCAATTGCGCAACCGGTGGTTGCGCAATTGAAGTAGCACCCCCTTTTATCATCGTAAGTTCCTGATTATACTCGTTGAAGAACTGCATCATACACTGCATATTGCGGACTGAAAATCCTTTTATCTCGGAATAATCGTTCTTCAAATCCCCTGCCAGCCGTTGCAAGGTTTTCTTGCCCCATCCGTCTGCATCCTGGCTTTGCTGCAACATGCCACCAATATCCCAATACATCCTAAGCATTTCTTCATTGGCTGCATAAATCGCCCGTTGTTGGGCTATCAGTACCCGTTGCTTGATTTTGCGAAGCAATGTCGCATAGCCACGAAAGTTATCTGACAATTTATCAATTGTTTGTTTATCTGTATTTTTAACCATAACCACCAATGTTATATTCACAAAGTTACGCTTTTTATTCGATTGTACATGAAATTCATACAATATCAGTTATGATAAAGCTACTTTCAATATAATCTAAGATACTCTTGACGCTGTATTTCCATAGCAGCTTGACGGCTTTGAAGAGGTTGTTCTTCTGTGGCATTCTGATGCAGGTTACAAAAGACTTGCGCAAAAATGTATTTTTCGGTTACTTTCAAATACAGAAAATCGCCATAACTTCTCCACTTAAGGAGAAAGTTATGACGATTCAATATCAGAAAATGTTGTATCGCTTGTCAGAACTGGAACAAAGCTGTCAGAACAATGCGGTGATTGTCTACCTGATGTGTATCGATGACTTTGCCTTTTGCATCGTTACTTCCATACCAGGCCGCTATCCAGGAATATTCAGCTCCGAACTTCCAGTTCGGCAGGTTAAAGGTCAGTTCGGCGGTAGCCGTAGTCAACTGGTCGATATTCGTTCCCGTGCCAATCAATCCGGAAACATCTTCCTTGGCACCCAGATTCTTCAGGTAACCGCCGAAGATACCTCCCCGCCATTTCCGGCCATACATCACATTCAGCCAGGTATGCGAAACCCGTAACGGTGTATACTCTTGTTCACCAGTCCTTGAATCAGTAGATGTAATACCATAACCACCTACGGTACTGGTCTGGGTCAGGTTAGACCCCAATACACTCTTGGCTGCCACCAGCCACAAGCCATGGGTATACTTTACATGAGCCTCAGCCGAAACACTGGTCACACGTTCTTTTACTTCGTATGTCTTGTCGTTATAAACAGACTGTGTACGGGGAGTCATCGAAGTCAGATGTGCCCCCACACCGGCTATCAGTCCCGTTGCCTTATAATCCAATCCCACATAGAACTCAGGTACCAGACTGTTCTTCAGGAAGCTCTGGCTTTTTGTAGTACCGGTTGCACCCGGAACATCCGAAGAAGGACCTACGGACAAGTATTGTGACTGTCCGATAGCGGCTGCTGTCAGCCCGAAATGCTTCGTATTGAATTTATAGCGGATTTGGGGTGCCCGACTGAACGGCTGATACGGTGCACCCATGTTCAGATTCAGAATATCCGGAGCTACATCGCCATACAGCGGATGCCAAGTCTGACCTACCAGCAAAGCAGATTCATTCCAAGCCAGGTTGAAATAGGCGTGGCGGATTCGCACCGTAGAATAAGAAGTACCGGAACCACGGAAATCGGCTTCCACTTTAGCCGAAGTCTTTATCTTTCCCAGCATCGGTCCTTTCACATCCACCCCTAAACGGGTATACAAGACATAGAAACCGTTGTTTGCCTTGCCATTCAAATCGTTACCATCCGCATCAGGATTCACATCTTTCGGATACATGTAAAACAATCCGTCCACTGTTTCAGAATTCGAACGGCTATTATAGAACACATCGGTACGGACCTGACCATAAAACGTGTAGTCGAATCCTTTCTTCTGAGCCATTGCGCCTGCCGACATGCCAACCAGAGCTGCCAGCACGAAAAATCTTTTCTTCATATATATTTATACATCAATTAAAATCAAACGAGGGAACGTCCGACCTCTCACAAACAGAAAATCCAACAATCCCTTCATTCCAAGATTGTTGGATAATCTCCGGAGAATCTAATCCGGATTTTAAAGTTTCTTTTCCTTACGGAACCAGCTGATAAACCAGACGAGAGCTATCAGCACACAAATTCCTCCACCGATATAGGAAACTGTTTCTGAAAGCCCGAATCCCTCCGGAGCAATCAACAAATAGGTCGTACATACACAGGTCATGAACAATGCCGGTATAAATGTCACCCAATAATTCTTCTTTGCACGTACCAGGAATACGGTTATCGCCCACAACGTAAAGACTGACAAAGCCTGGTTACACCAAGCGAAATAACGCCAGATAATCTTGAAGCCTTCCGCATCGCTCATACTGTATATCAAGATGAAAACAGTCACCAGGAATATAGGAATACAAATCAGCAGACGTTTGGAGATGCTTTGCTGCTCAACGTGGAAGAAGTCTGCCACAATCAGACGGGCTGAACGGAGTGCCGTATCACCGCTGGTAATCGGAGCTGCCACAATACCCAGAATAGCCAGAACACCTCCAAAAGTACCTAACCAGTCTTTTGAAATATTTGTCGCAACTGTAGCTCCGGAATATGCGATACCGGTAGCCTGATCCACAATTCCGTTTTCATGGAAGAAGTAGGTAGCGGCAGCTGCCCAGATCAATGCTACGATACCTTCGGTTACCATTGCTCCATAAAAAATCGGGCGGCAATGTTTTTCATTCGTGATACAGCGTGCCATCAGCGGAGACTGGGTAGCATGGAAGCCGCTGATAGCTCCACAGGCGATGGAAATGAACATCATCGGGAAAATAGGATTCTTCTCGTACTTGGTACCGAACCCGTTCCACATCTCAGGCAAATCAGGGCTCTTCACGTAAAGCATCACCAGGATACCGACCGCCATAAAAATCAAGGCAAAAGCAAACAACGGATAGATACGGCCGATAATCTTATCAATCGGCAACATAGTAGCCAGCACATAATAAATAAAGATGACTACAATCCAGAAGTACATATCGAGACTCTTCGGTGTCATCCCGGCAAGCAGCTCAGCCGGTCCGGAAACAAACACCGCACCTACCAGCACCATCAGCAGCACAGTAAAGGCACAAGCCACATTCTTGGTTCTTGTACCTAAATACCGGCCGATGATTTCAGGCAGACTTTCTCCATTATTACGTATGGAAATACATCCGGAAAGGAAATCGTGTACAGCGCCGGCAAAAATGGTTCCAAACACAATCCACAGATAAGAAGCGGTACCAAACTGTGCTCCCATGATTGCTCCGAAAATAGGTCCAAGACCTGCTATGTTCAAGAACTGAATCATGAAAATTTTCCACGTCGGCAAAGGGATAAAATCTACTCCATCCGTCATGGTCACGGCAGGAGTTTTACGTGAAGAATCTGGAAGAAACAAAGAATTTATATATCGCCCATATACCCAATACCCCACCGACAACAGAAGTAATGCAATTGTAAAAGTTACCATAAATCTTAAAAAATCGATAATCTGCCGCAAAAGTAATAATTTCATCCATCAATCAACAGTTTTTTCTAAAAAAACATGATAACATACAAGTAATTGGTTCCCAATCTACTCCGATTACTAAATTGTATGAATAAGTATACCGTTCGTTTGACATCTCTGAATTTTATCCTACTTTTGCGGACAAAAACCAGATAATGTACAGAAAAAAAATTCTTTGCTGGCTGGTAGGAATCATATTTTTCCTTCCATTGGCGGCACAACCGAAATATGAAATCCGAGCATCGTGGGTCACTACTTTGGGAGGAATGGACTGGCCCCGACATAAAGCCAACTCCCCGGAAGGCATCAAACGGCAGAAGGAAGAGCTCTGCCAACTGCTGGAGCAACTTAAAGAAGCTAATTTCAATACTGTCTTATTTCAGACACGCTTGCGGGGAGATGTCATCTATCCCTCTGCTTACGAACCTTTTGCCGAGTCCATCACCGGACATACCGGAAAAATACCGGCTTATGACCCCTTGGCCTTTGCCGTTGAAGAATGCCACAAACGGGGAATGGAAATCCACGCTTGGTTTGTATCCATTCCCATCGGCAATGACAGACAGGCACGGTTACACGGTAAGAATGCAGTTGCACGGAAACACCCATCATTCTGCAAACACATCAACCATTCCTGGTATCTGGACCCCGGAAATCCGGAAACGGCCAAATACCTGGCTGGTATTGTACGCGAAATCGTCACCAATTATGACATCGACGGAATCCATTTCGATTATATCCGATATCCGGACCAGGCCATAAAATTTCCGGATCAGGATACCTATCGGAAATACGGTAATAAACAACCTATTAAGGACTGGCGGAGGGACAACATCACCCGAATCGTCAAGACCTGCTACCAAACCGTCAAATCACTGAAACCGTGGGTAAAAGTCAGCAGTTCCCCTATAGGTAAATACAACGATACCCAACGATATACCTCAAAAGGATGGAACGCATACGCCATTGTCTGCCAGGATGCACAGCGATGGTTGAAAGAAGGCATTCATGACGCCCTGTTTCCGATGATGTATTTCCAGGGAAACAATTTCTATCCGTTCGCCCTCGACTGGCTAGAAAACAAGAATAACCGATGGGTCGTACCCGGTCTGGGAATCTATTTCCTCCATCCGGACGAACAGGACTGGAAACTGGACGAGATAGTCCGGCAGCTTTATTTCATCCGCGATGTCAAACTGGACGGACAGGCTTATTTCCGGAACCATTTTTTACTGGACAACACCAAAGGACTGCTGGATGAGCTGAAAGAACGGTTCTACCTGTATCCGGCTGTTGTCCCCGCCATGACCTGGCAAGACAGCATCCCGCCTTCTACTCCAACTCACCCATCGTTCCAGATAGACGGAAAATCACTCCATTTGGGTTGGACAGCATCGGAGGACAATGACAAACGCACGTATGTAACCTACCGTATCTATGCATCCAACCAATACCCCGTTGATATCCAGAAAGCCGAGAACCTGGTGGCTAACGGAGTCCGGAAGACCGAATTTCTTTTCCAGCCGGAAGTACCGTGGCACCAGCGGGCCTATTGGGCAGTTACCGCTGTTGACCGTTACGGCAATGAAAGTGAAGCATTGGAATTAAACCAGCCTAAGCTCGTAGATTTTCTGCTCATCAACGATGAACTCCCTGAAATTCCCGAAGGATGTACCTTAATCATATCAGATGCCACCGGACAGGAAGTACTGCGGACTACACAGCCGGCACCCGATTGGAAAGATTCACTCAAAAAAGGTTTTTACCGGTTGACCCTCCTCCGTCCAAACGGCAGCAGCGAACTGATAGGTACCCTGGTACAATGAAGCTTTTATTGACAAAAGATGATGGAAATGAATAAAATTATCGCTAATTTTGCATAACAAACAGAAATACATCAAAATCCATTTATATCATGAGTAACCAACGATACATGATGCGTGGCGTTTCAGCATCGAAAGAAGATGTACATAACGCAATCAAGAACATTGACAAAGGTATTTTCCCGAAAGCATTCTGCAAGATTATCCCGGATATTCTGGGTGGAGACCCGGAATATTGCAACATTATGCATGCAGACGGTGCCGGAACCAAATCTTCTCTGGCTTACCTGTATTGGAAAGAAACTGGCGACCTCTCTGTATGGAAGGGCATCGCTCAGGATGCACTGATTATGAACATCGACGACCTGCTCTGTGTGGGTGCTGTAGACAACATCCTGGTATCATCGACCATCGGACGTAACAAGCTGCTGGTTCCGGGTGAAGTGATTTCTGCCATCATCAACGGTACAGACGAACTGTTGGCCGAACTCCGCGAAATGGGTGTAGGAGTCTATGCTACCGGAGGCGAAACTGCCGATGTAGGCGACCTGGTACGTACCATTATCGTAGACAGTACCGTGACTTGCCGTATGAAACGTTCGGATGTAATCGACAATGCCAACATCCGTCCGGGTGACGTCATCGTCGGATTGGCTTCTTACGGTCAGGCTACTTATGAAAAAGAATATAACGGCGGTATGGGAAGCAACGGTCTGACCAGTGCCCGTCACGACGTGTTCGCCAAATACCTGGCCGAAAAATATCCGGAAAGCTACGATAAGGCTGTACCTGAAGAACTGGTATACAGCGGTCAGCTGAAGCTGACTGACGCCGTAGAAGGCTCTCCGCTGGATGCCGGTAAACTGGTGCTCTCTCCTACCCGTACCTATGCGCCGGTTGTCAAGAAACTGCTGGATGCCCTGCGCCCACAGATTCACGGTATGGTTCACTGCTCAGGAGGTGCACAGACGAAAGTACTGCACTTCGTAGGCGATAACTGCCGTGTCATCAAGGATAACCTCTTCCCGGTTCCTCCTTTGTTCCGCACCATCAAGGAACAGAGCGGTACCGACTGGGACGAAATGTACAAGGTATTCAACATGGGACACCGTCTGGAAGTCTACCTGTCACCGGAACATGCAGAACAGGTCATCGAAATCAGCAAATCGTTCAACATCGACGCTCAGATTATCGGACGCATCGAAGAAAGCGACCACAAGGAACTGATTATCCGCAGCGAGTTCGGAGAATTCAGCTATTAATCGGAATATATCAATGGCAGAAAACAATACCATTTTAGAAAAACTGGAAGGACTGGTATCACGCTTCGAGGAAGTATCTACCCTGATTACGGACCCGAACGTGATAGCCGACCAGAAACGATATGTCAAACTGACGAAGGAATACAAGGAACTGGGCGACATCATGGCCGCCCGGAAGGAATACCTGCAATGCCTCAACGGACTGGAGGAAGCCAAAATGATGATGGCCGAGAACGATCCGGAAATGAAGGAAATGGCCCGCGAAGAAGCTGCTGCCTGCGAGGCACGCATACCCGAACTGGAAGAAGAAATCAAGCTGTTGCTGGTTCCTGCCGACCCGCAGGACGACCGGAACGCCATTCTGGAAATCCGTGGCGGTACGGGAGGTGACGAAGCTGCCATCTTTGCCGGCGACCTGTTCCGTATGTATTCCAAATACTGCGAATCGAAAGGCTGGAAACTGGAGGTATCGAGTGCCAATGAAGGAGCCGCAGGAGGTTTCAAGGAAATCATCTGTTCCGTTACCGGAGACAAGGTATACGGAACCTTGAAATACGAATCGGGAGTCCACCGGGTACAACGGGTACCTGCCACTGAAACCCAAGGACGCGTACATACTTCGGCAGCATCCGTAGCGGTATTGCCCGAAGCGGAACCGTTCGATGTGGAAATCAATGAAGGTGAAATCAAATGGGATACCTTCCGAAGCGGCGGTGCCGGAGGCCAGAACGTGAACAAAGTGGAATCGGGAGTCCGCCTGCGTTACAACTGGAAAAACCCGAATACCGGTATCGTGGAAGAAATCCTTATCGAATGTACCGAGACCCGTGACCAGCCGAAGAACAAGGAACGCGCCCTCAGCCGTCTGCGTACTTTCATCTACGACAAGGAACACCAGAAGTACATTGACGATATCGCTTCCAAGCGCAAGACCATGGTCAGCACGGGTGACCGTTCGGCCAAAATCCGTACATACAATTATCCGCAGGGACGTATCACCGACCACCGCATCAATTATACCATTTATAATCTGGCGGCTTTCATGGACGGAGACATCCAGGACTGCATCGACCACCTGACCGTTGCAGAAAACGCGGAACGCCTGAAAGAAAGTGAATTATAACAACTGTCGACAGATTGCACAAAAAGGGATAATTTCACCAACTTAAAAACCGAAGAACTCAAGAACTTAAACGTTTAGGGATTATGAACAAACAAACATTATTCGAAAACATCAAGAAGAAACAGTCTTTCCTGTGTGTAGGACTGGATACGGATATCAAAAAGATTCCGGAACACCTGCTGAAAGAAGAAGACCCGATTTTCGCCTTCAACAAAGCGATTATCGATGCAACAGCTCCCTACTGTATCGCCTATAAACCGAATCTGGCTTTCTATGAAAGCATGGGCGTAAAAGGATGGATTTCTTTTGAAAAGACTATCCAATACCTGAATGAAAATTATCCGGACCAATTCATTATAGCTGATGCCAAACGTGGTGATATCGGTAATACATCGGCTATGTATGCCCGTACTTTCTTCGAAGAAATCAACCTGGATGCGGTTACGGTAGCACCTTACATGGGTGAAGACAGTGTAACACCTTTCCTGACTTACGAAGGCAAATGGGTAATTCTGCTGGCACTGACTTCCAACAAGGGCTCACACGATTTCCAGCTTACTACCGATACAGAAGGCGAGCGCCTGTTTGAAAAAGTATTGCGCAAATCACAGGAATGGGGCAACGACCAGAACATGATGTACGTAGTAGGTGCCACCCAAGGACGCATGTTCGAGGATATCCGTAAAATCGTTCCGAATCATTTCCTGCTGGTTCCGGGTATCGGCGCACAAGGAGGCTCTCTGGAAGAAGTCTGCAAATATGGTATGAATAAGGAATGTGGCCTGATAGTCAACTCCAGCCGTGCCATCATCTATGCAGACAAGACAGAAAACTTCGCTACCGTTGCCGGGCAGGAAGCTCAGAAAGTACAGCAGCAAATGGCCGAACAGTTGAAAGCTATCTTATAAAAAATCTGTCCTGACCGGTTGGTCATGACTTCATCATACGCCCGAAGAAAGTCTGTTCTTTCCTTATATACCCTTAAGGAAAAGACGGACTTCTTCGGGCTTTTCTATCCAATATTCAATCTGTTTTGTCCTGATTCTCTGAAAAAATGGGATAAAAATGCCCTTTTCAGCAAAACAGCCTACAAATATTTTACTATTTGTTCTGTTATCTAAAAAAAAAAACCGTAATTTGCATAATTGATAGGATTGAATAAAGATAATCCTCCTATCCACCAAGGAAACAAAGAACTGAAAAAAAGAAGAATTAAAATTGTAAATATGGAGTTCTCAGCGAAACAAATTGCAGAATACGTCCAAGGAACTATTGTAGGAGATGAAAACGCTACCGTACATACCTTCGCTAAAATCGAAGAGGGTATTCCCGGTGCACTTTCATTTCTCTCAAATCCCAAATACATACATTATATATATACTACCCAATCTTCCATCGTACTGGTAAATAAGGATTTCGAACCGGAACAGGAAGTGAGTGCAACACTCATCAAGGTAGAAAATGCCTATGAAAGTCTGGCCAAACTTATGACACTTTATGAAATGTACCAGCCTAAAAAAGTAGGTATCAGTTCTTTGGCATCCATTGCTGAAACAGCCCAAATAGGAAAAAATGTCTACATCGGCCCCTACGCCTGCATCGAAGAAGGAGCCGTAATAGGTGACAACTGCTATATCCACCCACATGTTACCGTAGGAGTAAATGTGAAGGTGGGAGCAAACACTATCCTCTATCCACACGTTACTGTTTATCATGACTGCCGCATCGGAAACAACTGTGTCCTTCATGCGGGAGCCGTCATCGGTGCTGACGGATTCGGTTTTGCCCCTTCACCCGAAGGATATGAAAAGATACCCCAGATTGGCATCACTATCCTGGAAGACAATGTGGAAGTGGGAGCCAATACCTGTATTGACCGCGCAACCATGGGAGCAACAATCATCCATAAAGGCGTAAAACTGGACAATCTGGTTCAATTGGCACATAACGTAGAAGTAGGTAGCCATACCGTAATGGCTTCACAAGGAGGTGTAGCCGGTTCTGCCAAAATCGGTGAATGGTGTATGTTCGGTGGACAAGTAGGCGTAGCCGGACACATCAAAGTCGGCGACCATGTAACTGTAGGGGCTCAGTCTGGTATCCCAGGCAACGTAAAATCGAATACAACCCTCATGGGATATCCAGCCATCGACCCGAAACAATTTGCCCGCTCAGCCGCTATCTATAAGAAATTACCGGATATGTACGCTGAACTTGGACGCCTGCAGAAAGAAATTGAAGAATTAAAAAAACAACTTAACGCATAAAACCCATGTTGAAACAACAGACCTTAAAAGGCAGCTTTTCATTGAACGGAAAAGGACTCCATACAGGAGTCAAACTGACCGTTACATTCAATCCTGCCCCAGAGCATCACGGGTATAAGATACAGCGCATTGATTTGGACGACCAGCCTATCATCGACGCTGTAGCAGAAAATGTAGTTGACACAACCCGAGGAACCGTTCTTGCCAAGAACGGAGTAAAAGTTAGCACAGTAGAACATGCACTTGCGGCACTTTATGCTGCGGGCATCGACAACTGCCTCATCCAGGTAAACGGACCTGAATTTCCGATTCTAGACGGTAGTGCCAAAGCATATGTAGAATGCATCAAGCGTGTAGGCATTGCGGACCAGGCTGCTCCGAAAGATTACTACATCATCAAATCCAAAATAGAATTCCGGGATGAGACTACGGGATCTTCCATCATTGTTTTACCGGATGAACAATTCAGCATCAATACACTGATTTCATACGATTCCAGCATTTTGAACAATCAATATGCTACTTTGGAGAATATGGAACAGTTCCCTACCGAAATCGCTTCTGCACGTACATTCGTATTCGTCCGCGAAATAGAACCGTTATTGAATGCTGGACTGATAAAAGGAGGTGACTTGGACAACGCTATTGTCATTTATGAAAGACAGATGACTCAGGAAAACTTTGACAAACTGGCAGATGTCATGGGAGTTCCTCATATGGATGCAACCCACATAGGTTACATCAACCACATTCCATTAGTATGGCCAAATGAACCAGCTCGCCATAAATTACTGGACATTATCGGTGACCTCGCTTTAATAGGTAAACCGATCAAAGGGCGTATCATCGCTACCCGTCCGGGACATACCATCAACAACAAATTTGCCCGCCAGTTACGCAAAGAAATCCGCCTGCATGAAATCCAGGCACCCATTTATAACTGCAACGAAGAACCGTTGATGGATGTCAACCGTATCCGTGAACTTTTACCTCACCGCTATCCGTTCCAATTGGTAGATAAGGTCATCGCCATGGGTGCCAACTACATTGTCGGCGTAAAGAACGTTACTTCCAACGAACCTTTCTTCCAGGGACATTTCCCACAGGAACCGGTTATGCCTGGTGTCTTGCAGATTGAGGCTATGGCTCAAGTAGGAGGATTGCTGGTATTGAACTCACTGGAAGAACCTGAAAGATATTCCACTTATTTCCTGAAAATAGACAATGTGAAGTTCCGCCATAAAGTAGTACCGGGAGATACACTGTTGTTCCGGGTTGAACTGATGGCTCCTATCCGTAGAGGAATTTCCACCATGAAAGGTTACGTATTCGTAGGCGAAAAGATTGTTTGCGAAGCTGAATTCATGGCACAAATCGTAAAAAATAAATAAACAGAAAAATGATTAGTCCATTAGCATATATACATCCGGAAGCTATAATCGGCGAAAACGTAGAGGTAGGTCCGTTTGTCTTTATCGACAAAAATGTTGTTATCGGCGACAATAACGTGATTATGCCCAATGCAAATATCCTTTACGGCTCTCGTATCGGTAACGGAAACCGTATTTTCCCGGGAGCTGTCATTGGTGCCATTCCACAAGATTTGAAATTCAGAGGAGAAGAAACGACCGCAGAAGTGGGAGATAACAATACCATCCGCGAAAATGTAACTATCAATCGGGGAACAGCGGCTAAAGGAAGAACGATAGTGGGCAACAATAATCTTTTGATGGAAGGCGTACACGTAGCTCATGATGTAATTGTAGGAAGCGGATGTATTATCGGTAATTCCACTAAAATAGCCGGAGAAGTCATCATCGATGATAATGCCATCGTTAGTGGTGCAGTCCTTATGCATCAGTTCTGCCACGTAGGAAGCTATGTCATGATTCAGGGAGGTTGCCGTTTCAGCAAGGATATCCCTCCTTATATCATTGCCGGTAGAGACCCGATTGCCTACTGTGGTATCAATATTGTAGGGCTCCGTCGCCGTGGATTCACCAATGAACAGATTGAAAGTATCCACAATGCCTACCGTATTATTTACAATAGCGGTAAGAATGTCAGTGAAGCCATCGCACATATCAAAGAAGAAATGCCGATGACACCGGAAATAACATATATCGTATCTTTTGTTGAAAATTCACAACGAGGCATTATCCGTTAAATAAAAAAATATATCTTTGCTTCATCAATTGAAACAATAAAAAGTAAATTACAATGGTATATAAATTTAGAATCATATCAGATGAAGTCGATGATTTCCTGAGAGAAATCAAAATCGACTCTGAAGCTTCATTCTACGACCTGCATGAAGCTATCCTGAAATGTACCGGATATAAAGATGACCAGATGACTTCTTTCTTCATCTGTGATGAGGACTGGGAAAAAGAAACAGAAATCACTCTGGAAGACATGGGAAACGGAAGTTCTGAAGAAGATACATATGTAATGAAAGATACCCACCTCAGCGAACTGCTAGAAGACGAAAAGCAGAAACTGATTTATGTATTCGACCCGCTGGCTGAACGTGTATTCTTTATTGAACTATCCGAAATCATCACAGGAAAAGAATTACAGAAAGCCACTTGTACACGAAAAGAAGGTAATCCACCTCAGCAGATTATCGACTTCGATGAACAGATGAATACCAATGCTGCCATCGATCTGGATGAAAACTTCTATGGCGATCAGGATTTCGATATGGATGATTTCGATCCCGAAGGCTATGAAGTAGGAGAAGGTGGCAATCCTTACGATGACGAAAGATATTAAACAAATATTTAAGCTGAACAGAGACTATTATATCCCATAATGGATACAGAGGCAATCATCCGAACCAATCAGGCAGACATGCCTACGCTTATTGTCCTCATTGGCCCTACGGGAGTCGGAAAGACAGAACTCAGCCTGAAAATTGCTGAAAAATACCACACCCCCATACTTTCTTCCGACTCCCGTCAGCTTTATGCCGATTTGAAAATTGGAACAGCTGCACCTACCCCTGACCAACTAGCCCGTGTACCTCACTATTTTGTAGGTACATTGAAACTCACTGACTATTACAGTGCGGCACAATACGAAGCAGAAGTATTGAAGAAACTGGAGGAACTATTCCCTACCCATCCGGTAGTTCTGATGACCGGAGGATCCATGATGTATGTAGATGCGGTCTGCAAAGGTATCGATGACATACCTACTGTAAATAAAGATACACGAGAGCTGATGATGCATCGTTATGAAACAGAAGGATTGGAACAGTTATGTGCAGAACTGAAGCTTCTGGATCCGGAATACTATCAGCAAGTAGACCTCAAAAATCCGAAGCGCGTAATTCATGCCCTCGAAATCTGTTACATGACAGGCAAGACCTACACATCTTTCCGTACCCGTACCACCAAAGAACGACCGTTCCATATACTGAAAATCGGGCTCAAAAGAGAACGTGAAGAACTTTATGAACGGATAAACCGACGGGTAGACTTCATGATGGAAGAAGGACTGCTGGAAGAAGCACGCAAAGTTTATCCCTACCGCCAACTGAATGCACTGAATACAGTAGGTTACAAAGAGTTATTCAACTATTTCGATGGAGAATGGGACTTGGCTTTTGCCATTGAGAAAATCAAGCAGAATTCCCGAATCTACTCGCGGAAACAGATGACTTGGTTCAAACGGGATACAGACATTACCTGGTTCCATCCGGACCAACATGACGAAATACTGGATTTTATAGAAAGACAGTTATCCCATCGGATACAATAAAGGCGACAGACATAATACAGACTGCCGCCTTTGTTTTTTACCTTCAACCGATATTTATTCCTTTCCGGTTTCCGTCGATGAAACACTACCCTCCTGATTTGGCAACAAGTATTCTTTCCGGAACATATCCAGGAAAAGCAAGAACAGCGAAACCATCAGCGGACCAAAAATAATTCCCATAAAACCGAATATAGGCAAACCTGCCACTACACCGAATATCGTAATTAACGGATGGATATTCGCCATCTTCTTCTGTAACATGAAACGAATGAGGTTATCGCATTGCGAAATGACAATACCACCATATCCCAGCAGAATCAAGGCACTTACCCAATTACCGGTCAACAGGAAATAAATGGAGATAGGTACCCATACCAAAGCCGTTCCTACCAAAGGGATAATGGAAGCAAAGGCTGTCAGCATCGCACTGAAGACCGGATTCGGCGCATCGCATAACCAATACCCACCCAAGGATATGATTCCCTGAATAGCAGCCAGCAAAGGAATGCCGATGGCATTGGAACGGACAATCACCTGAATCTTATCGAGTACCTCCTTCTTATCCTTCTCCTTGAAAGGAAGGATCGTAGAAATGTATTCTTCCAAGGATTTCCCTTCATACAGCAAAAAGAAAAGCAACATGATAGCCACGCACAGGTTGACAAAAAAGTCACTGACTCCAGACATCACTTGCTGACCGAAACTGGATAAATGACTTACCATGAATGAAACACTGTTTTCCGAGAATACATCGAATCCAGTACGGTCCTTGACTATCTGTGCTGCCTGTTTAGCCGGTGCAACCAGGCTCTTGGCATCCAGATGCAGACCGGAAAGTTGGTCTATTAATACCCAAACCAGAAAAGACAAAGGTATCAGGAAAAACAAAGTTGTAGTAATGGTCACTAACCATACTGCCGGTGCGGGCTTCATTTTAGCCTTCAAGCGATAGGTCCAGTTACGCACCAGAAGAAAAAGCGTAAAACCGCCTAAAATACCATTCATGAACGGTTGTGCCTGTTGAAACAGCAATATACCTAACCCTACTATCAGCAGAATCAGTGAATATTTCCAGTATTGTTCCTTCATAATCTATCTATTGATGAATCTAAATCTATTAATGAAAAAGATCAGAGAAATGTTTTCTTTGCTTCATTTTTGCCTGCCACAAAATACTGAACAGGAAACGTTGAGGAATTACCTGAACCGATGTCTGGCGCAGATTCTCCTGACGGTCGGCTACAAAGTCTGGTCGCATCTGCCGGAATTCCCTCCGGGCCCGTATCACCGCCTGTGCATTCTTCCAATCAGCCTTCAACAAAAACGCCAACGCCGCCAGTAAGTCCAGACAGGCTCGTACCCGCATAACTGTTGCCAGTTCACTTTCAGGAAGGTTCTTATACAACATCAGCAGATTATTCCGGAAATTCAAGAATGTCTTGCGCGGATTTTCTTTCTTGAGCGTAGCTCCTCCCACATGATACACCTTACTGAACGGCAAGCAAACCAATTCATATCCCCGGCTACGCATCCGCCAGCAAAGATCTATTTCTTCCATGTGCGCAAAGAAACGTCCGTCCAAACCACCTACCTTCCGGTAGACATCCAGCCGGACCATCAGAGCCGCTCCAGTAGCCCAGAAAACCGGAAGCACAGTATCATACTGCCCCTTGTCCATCTCTACTTCTTCAAAAATACGTCCACGACAGAACGGATAACCGTAACGGTCAATAAATCCTCCGGAGGCACCCGCATACTCAAAATGGTCACGTACTCTGTAACTGAGCAACTTCGGCTGACAAGCTGCCACTTCCGGATGTTCATCCATGTAAGTTACCATCGGTTCCAACCAGCCCTCAGACACTTCAACATCGCTGTTCAGCAAAACAACATATTCAGCCTCCACCTGCTGTAAGGCCCGGTTATATCCTTCCGCGAACCCGTAATTCTTATCCAACCGAATCAGACGTACAGAAGGAAATTCTTTCGAAACAACCTCACAGGAAGCATCAGTCGAAGCATTATCAGCTACACAGACTTCTCCATAACGCTCGGGAACGCTAGCCACAACCGAAGGAAGAAACCTGCGAAGCATTTCTTCTCCGTTCCAATTCAATATGACTACCGAAACCTTCATCCCAACACTTCTCCTTTCAGTGCCGTACCGTCTTCATTGAAATCACCCAGACGTACATGGACCAGGTGGTTGTCAAGCGTCATATCGTACGGTAATTCCACCCGGATATAATTGGCAGTAAAGCCATGCATCGGAGAACCGGTCTTCGATTTTTCCATCAGCACATCCGCTTCCTGACCGATATGCCGGGCATAGAAAGCTTTGGTCTTTTCATCCGAGAGAGACAGCAAGCACTGGCTACGACGATGTTTCTCTTCGGCCGGAACCACATAATCAATCTTCAATGCCTGTGTTCCGGGACGTTCCGAATAGCTGAACACATGCAGCTGGGTAACATCCAATCCTTGAATAAAAGAATAAGCCTGCTCGAAATACTCGGGTGTTTCGCCACGGGTACCAACTATGACATCTACCCCGATAAAGGCATCCGGTATCAGTTCCTTAATCCGATGGACCTTCGAAGCAAACAAAGACGTATCATACCGGCGACGCATCAGTTTCAAGACTTCGTCACAACCAGACTGTAAAGGAATATGGAAATGCGGCATGAACGCACGAGACTGGGCTACATAGGCAATAATCTCGTCGGTCAATAAGTTCGGCTCAATGGAAGAGATGCGGTAACGTTCGATACCTTCCACCTGATCAAGCGCCTTCACCAGTTCGAAGAAAGTTTCTCCGGTAGATTTTCCGAAATCCCCGATGTTCACACCGGTCAAGACTATTTCTTTACCACCTTCGGCAGCCACCTGCCGGGCCTGTTCCACCAAATCGGCGATTCTTCCGTTCCGACTGCGCCCCCTTGCAAAAGGAATTGTACAGTAAGAACAAAAATAGTCACACCCATCCTGCACCTTCAGGAAATACCGGGTACGGTCACCTCGTGAACACGAAGGAGAAAACGTCCGAATATCTTTCGTAGCCGTTGTGATGGCTTCACCGTGAGCATGTTTCTCCAGGTTCCCCAAATACTTCATCAAGTCACCCTTCTGTTCCGCTCCCAGTACCAAGTCCACTCCTTCGATATCGGCCACCTGTTCCGGTTTCAGCTGAGCGTAGCATCCCGTCACTACAACAAAAGCACCCGGATGCTCCTTTGTCAACCGATGAATAGCCTGTCTGCACTTCTTATCAGCCACTTCCGTTACCGAACACGTATTGACGATGCAGATGTCTGCCCGCTCACCTTTCCGGGCAGTACGCACGCCTGCTTCTTTCAGGGTTTTCCCGATGGAAGAAGTCTCAGCAAAGTTCAGCTTACATCCTAACGTATAATAAACAGCCTTTTTATCTTGAAAAACAGTTGTATCAATCATACCTATTTAATCTATAAAATATCTCCTGCAAAGGTACACAATATTTCGTGATTTTAAGGTATCCGCCCCTCAATTAGCACAAACAGTATCTTTGCGTCACAGACCATGATTTTGCAGTTCTGCTAATCGAATGCTCAAAAAAATATGTTTTACAGCATATTGAAAATCAACCAATTAAAGAAAAAAGTGTATTTTTCCTCAAAAAAATCGAAGAAAAGAGAACAACGTATCATAAAAGTCTATATCTTTGCAGCGTTTTAAGAAACAAACATAAGTATTACAGATTTAAAAAGCAAAGAAAATGAAAAAATTAGTATTTTTGTTCGTAGCATTCGCTGCTGTATCTTTCGCATCTTGCGGTAACAAAGCAGCTAACACTGAAGTAAGCACTGAAACTGATTCTGTAGCAGTTGTAGAAGAAGCTGCTCCGGTTGTTGACTCTGCAGCAGTAGTTGCTGACACTGTAGCAACTGATTCAGTTGCAACAGCTGAATAATCTGATTGAACAATTAGAGAGAATTGAAAGTCTGTAAGCTCAGCCTACAGACTTTTTTTTATGCCCACACTTTACCCACAACACGCCCTTCCTTCATTGAAGGAAACATTCACTTCCCCCGCTCACTCCCCCCAGCAAGCATTCAGCTCCTCCCACAATCAACCTGATATTTCAGAGCAGGATAATCTTCTTATTCGCGTACATCCTGGCGCTGTCCTCATTAAAACCGCATCAGCGGACACACAAAAAAGAATCCCCGATCGGATTCCACATCCAACCGGGGACTTATCAAGTATCTACAGATAACAAAATTAAGCTTCTTCTGCAACTACTTCAAAAGGAATTTCTACAGATACTTCCTTGTGAAGTTTAACGATAGCTTTGTACTGACCAACTTCTTTAACCTGATCCTTAACAACGATGATCTTACGATCGATGTTATGACCCAATTTAGCCAATTCATCAGCAATCTGAATGTTACCTACTGAACCGTAGATAGAGCCTGTAGAGCTAACCTTTGTAGCAATCTTCAAAGATACACCTTTCAAAGATTCAGCAACTGCTTCAGCATCCTTTTTAATCTTTTCCAATTTGTGAGCACGCTGCTTCAATTCTTCAGCCAACATTTTCTTTGCAGCTGGAGAAGCGATAACTGCTTTGCCAGTCGGAATAAGATAGTTACGACCATAACCTGATTTAACGGTTACAATATCATTTTTGTAGCCCAAGTTAACTACGTCTTCTTTCAAGATAATTTCCATACTTATTCCTCCTTAAATTATTTCATCATATCAGTTACGAAAGGCAGCAAAGCCAAGTGACGAGCTCTCTTAACAGCCTGCGCAATACGACGCTGGAACTTCAATGAAGTACCTGTAATACGGCGCGGAAGGATTTTTCCCTGTTCGTTCAAGAATTTCTTCAGGAATTCAGGATCTTTGTAGTCGATATACTTAATACCACTCTTTTTGAAACGGCAGTATTTTTTCTTCTTAACGTCTACTGAAGGCGGAGTTAAATATCTGATTTCTGATTGTTGCTGTGCCATGATTAGTTTTCCTCTTTTTTAGTTGATTTAACATTTCTTCTCTTAGCAGCGTATTCTGCAGCGTATTTGTCCATCTTGAAAGTCAAGAAACGGATAACACGTTCGTCACGACGGTAGTTAACTTCCAATTTTGCGATTACCGACGGGTCTGCTTTAAACTCAATCAGCTGATAAAAACCAGTAGATTTCTTCTGGATAGGATAAGCCAGCTTCTTCAATCCCCAGTTTTCTTCGTTGATGATCTCTGCACCTTCCTGAGTCAGGATAGCTTTGAACTTTTCTACCGCTTCCTTCATCTGTACGTCAGACAAAACGGGAGTCAAAATGAAAACGGTTTCGTATTGATTCATACTTTGTTAATTAAATAATTAATAAATAAATTTCAATTGCGGCGCAAAGGTACATTTTTTTCTCTAACCTACAAACACTTATGCAGTCTTTTTTAATGAAAAGTGCAAAAAGCTCCGTCCAATTATGAAATATTAAGGAAACCAGGTAAACAAACCCAACCTCCAGTACTCCATTCTTACACTCAAATTCATGTAACCGAACGAATTAATCAACCGCAAACGGTAGGTTTCTCGGCGCTTCCAGCCCCTTTTTCGGCAGAATACAAGTAAAAATAACGATTTCTTCTTACATATTGCCCAAAGATATTGTATCTTTGCCTAGTTGTTTAAACAATAATTACATGATAGAACAGTTCAATTTCGACATACAGCTCATCTTCGCCATCCTGAACGGAAAAGTGTCGGCAGCCATCAACCGGAAACTGAGCCGGAATTTCCGGCAGAACGGTATGGACATCACTCCTGAACAATGGACCGTCCTGCTGTTCCTGTGGGAAAAGGACGGGGTCACCCAGCAAGAGCTGTGCAATGCTACATTCAAAGACAAGCCCAGTATGACCCGTCTGATAGATAACATGGAACGGCAGCATCTGGTCGTGAGGATTTCGGACAAGAAAGACCGCCGCACCAACCAGATTCACCTGACCCGTACCGGAAAAGAACTGGAAGAGAAGGCTCGGTTCATTGCCAACAAAACCCTCAAGGAAGCCTTACACGGACTGACATTGGAAGAATTGCGTGTCAGTCAGGAAGTTTTACGCAAAATATTCACAAATACCAAAGATTAAAGAAAAAACTCCTGTACAAGTGCCTGTTATTTGATTGAATTTCTATTTTTTTTCATCAAATAATTTCCGAGATAGAAGAATTATGCTTTAATTTGTAACCAAGAAATAATAAACCATAAAACGAAGACACACATGAAAAACTTTTTAAAGTATTTAGGAGTGATATTGGTAATCATCGGTGCAGTAGTCCTGATCGCATGCTACAGCACAGCCAATGTAAACGACAATGCCACACTGGGTCTTTCTTTGGTATTGGTAGTTGTCGGACTCATCGTTCATATTATCATGAACAAACGAATCACCGACTGATTTCCCATTCGTCAAAGGAATAAAAAAGCCTGGATAGCCAACAGCTTTCCAGGCTTTTTTAATGTATCATCTACATCCTTATTCATTGTCGGATGTAATCAGTTTATACCCCTTACCGTGGATATTGATGATTTCGATGGAATCATCCGCCTTCAGATGCTTACGCAGTTTTGTGATATACACATCCATGCTTCGTGCATTGAAATAATTATCATCTATCCAGATAGTCTTCAAGGCGAAGTCACGCTGAAGGATTTCGTTGGCATGTGCACACAGCAAGGCCAGCAGTTCAGATTCCTTGGTAGTCAGTTTGGTCTGTTTGTCACCGATAGACAGAATCTGCTTCTGGGTATCGAAGGTGAAACGGCCAATCTTGTAAACCGTACTTTCCTTGTTCCGTTTTCCACGTACCCGACGCAGAATAGCCTCGATACGCAGTGTCAGCTCTTCCATGCTGAACGGTTTTGTAATATAATCGTCACCACCCAGTTTGAAGCCTTCCAAGATATCTTCCTTCATCGTTTTTGCGGTAAGGAAAATGACCGGAATCTCAGCATTGGCCTGACGGATTTCGGAAACCAATGAGAATCCGTCCTTCTTAGGCATCATCACGTCAGTAACGACCAAATCATATTTATTTTTCAGAAAAGCCTTATAGCCGGCTTCACCATCCGGATACAACTCTGCAGAATATCCTTTAGCCTGCAAATATTCTCTCAACAGCATGCCAAGATTCTCATCGTCTTCGCACAGCAAGATTCGTAATTTTTCATCCATATTATTCTTCGTCTTTAAATAAAGGTAATACAATTATAAATTTAGTTCCTACATTGAGCTCACTCTCGGCACGGATAGTACCTTTATGATCCGCAATGATTTTCTTTACATAGGCCAGACCCAATCCGAATCCCTTCACATCGTGCAGGTTTCCGGTATGAACCCGGTAGAACTTATCAAATATCTTCTTCAGATTCTCCTTCTTGATACCGATACCGTTATCTTCGATAGAGATATGCAGCTTGTTCGCCTCGTTCCAGGTCCTGATCTTCAACCGAGGTTCTCCGTCCGGCTTCCGATACTTCACCGCGTTATCCAGCAGGTTGAAGATGACATTGGTAAAATGCATCTCGTCCACAAAGATTATCGGATCTTCCGCATTCAGTTCTGCATCCAGACTTCCATTGTACTTTTCCACTTTCAGCCGGAAAGTATTGATGACTCCATTGATCAGTTCATGAGCATCTATCTCCTTCTTCTTCAATGTCGCCTTCTGCCGTTCGAACATGGACATCTGAAGTACTTTCTCTACCTGGAAACGCAACCGTTTCGTCTCATCGTTGATGACTCCGGAAATATGCTTGAACATCATCGGCGATTTGGCTACAGCCGGATCGTTCAGCATCTGCGCAGCCAACGATATGGTTGAAATCGGCGTCTTGAACTCGTGCGTCATATTGTTGATGAAATCGTTCTTGATTTCAGTCAGCTTCTTTTGCCGGAAGATGATATAGATGGTGAAAATGAATGTCACCAGCAATACCAGCGTAAAGACGATGGAAGGTATCATGAACCGTACCGAACTGAAGATATACGAATCCAGTGTCGGGAAGAAGATGTTCACAAATCCCATCTTGGCCGGCGGGTCATTCTCGAACAACAGCCGCGAATAAATCTTTTCGCCATCGAACACATAATCCGAACAACGGTACACTTCTTTGCCGTCACGGTCGGTCACCGAGAAATGATACGGAATATCAATGCCGTTGTTCAAAAGTTCCGACTTCAGGAAATGATCCAGCTGTTTGAAGTTAATCCGTTCCTTCAACGGCTTGTCACTTGCCGTATAAAGAATGTTATAGACCACTTCATCCAGCAGTGCCCGCTGATAGACATAGCGTTCCTTCAGGATTTCCTGCAGACGGCGTGAAGTCTGCGGAATGTTCTTTCCGGTAGAGATTATCACCTTCGGCACATTGGCCGGACGGTTGGTAATGGTCTTCAACTCGAACGTAGAATACATGGTTCCATCCGGAGATGTCACCGTATACTGATGATGTTCCACCACATTGCCGGAGGATTCCTGGCGCTGTTGCTGCTGCAACTGCTCCGACAGACGTGCAGCCCGTTCCTGGGCAGCGACATCCTTCTCCAGGTATTTCTTGGTTTCTACCAGCTCCAGGTTGTGCACAGCCTGTACCAGACTACGGTTCACACTTTCTTCGAACTGTCCTCTGCGCATCTTGACCATCTCTTCAATGTAACTGACCTGCAGGTAAAGCAGGCTCAGGAAAGAGAGGCCCATAATAACACCTAAAATCCAAATAGTTGACTTTTTCATGAAGACAAAATTAACTACCTAAAGCATACCCTATACAGCACTTAACATAATTTAGAGTCGCATTTCTTTATATTAACAGAATCTTAAAATTAACATCCTAAAAACGGTATTAACCTCAGAATCCGTATTGTCTACTATGCAAAAATAATCAAATTTTAAACTTAGAACAAGTTTCTCCCCCGTTTTGTTTAAGGTTCATTAAATAAAAAAGGTCGTATTTTTAAGAAATACGACCTTTTTACCTATAGAAATAACAAGTTAATTTTACATATCATCCTTATCCTGTTCTTCGAACTCTTTCATCAGCTTGTTCTGTACATCTGTCGGAACCAGTTCGTAGCTGGCAAACTTCATGATGAAGGATGCACGTCCACCTGTCAATGAACTCAATGAAGTAGAATAATTGGACATTTCTTTCAAAGGCACTTTGGCAGCAAGTTTTTCATATCCCTTTTCACTGCTCATACCCATAATCATACCACGGCGTCCCTGCATATCGCTCATCACATCACCCAGCTTGTCGCTCGGTACGAATACTTCTACGTCATAAATCGGTTCCAGAATCTTCGGACCGGCATTCTTGAAGGCTTCGCTGAACGCATGACGTCCGGCCAACATGAACGAAATTTCATTGGAATCTACCGGGTGCATCTTACCGTCGTATACAATGACACGTACATCGCGGGCATAAGAACCGGTCAACGGTCCCTGCTCCATACGGCTCATGATACCTTTCAGGATAGCCGGCATAAAGCGTGCATCGATGGCACCACCTACTACGCTGTTCACGAATACCAGCTTGCCGCCCCATTCCAAATCGATGGTTTCTGTACCTTTCACATTCATCTTGAATTCCTGACCGTTGAAACGGTAAACATCCGGCATCGGCATACCTTCGTAATAAGGCTCAACTATCAGGTGAACTTCACCGAACTGACCGGCACCACCCGACTGTTTCTTATGACGATAATCGGCACGTGCAGCTTTTGTGATGGTTTCACGATACGGAATCTTCGGTTCGAAGAACTGTACCTGCAGCTTTTCATTGTTTTCCAGACGCCATTTCAAGGTACGCAGATGGAATTCACCTTGTCCGTGAACCAGAATCTGCTTCAGTTCCTTCGACTGTTCAATCACCCATGTCGGATCTTCTTCACGCATACGGTTCAATACCGCCATCATCTTTTCTGTATCGGCTTCGTTCACCGGCTTGATGGCACGGGTATATTTCGGATTCGGATATTTGATGAAGTTGAAACGGTTTTCACAATCCTTGCCGTTCAGTGTATTTCCGGTCTTTACATCTTTCAGCTTCACGGTACAACCGATATCGCCGGCACGGAGTTCGTCTACCTTATCACGGGTAGCGCCTGCACAAACATACAGCTGGGCCATACGTTCCTTCGAGCCACGGTCTGCGTTACTCAGGTCGTCACCTTCTTTTACGACACCGCTCATCACCTTGAAGTACTGTACGTCACCGATGTGCGGCTCGACAGCGGTCTTGAAGAAATACAGTGAAGTAGGTCCGTTCGGATCGGGAGGAACAGGAACACCACGGGTATTGTGAACAACCGGCATCTCGTCAACGAACGGAACCACATTACCCAGGAATTCCATCAGACGGCGTACACCCATGTCTTTTCCGGCGCAAACGCAGAATACCGGGAACATGCCACGTGCAGCCAATCCCTTACGGATACCTTCACGCATTTCGTCTTCGGTCAACGATTCCGATTCAAAGAATTTTTCCATCAAGGTTTCATCGTGTTCTGCCGCAGCTTCTACCAGGGTCTTGTGCCATTCCATGGCCTTTTCCATTTCTTCTGCAGGAATGTCCTCGATTGTAGGAGCACCGCCTTCCGGTCCCCATGAATATTTTTTCATTAAAAGTACATCGATCAACGAATTGAAGTCCGGACCAGTTGCCAACGGATACTGCACCGGAACTACTTTAGGACCGTAATTCTCTTTCAACTGCTCGAGTACATGGTCGAAGTCACATTTTTCGCTATCCAACTGGTTCACCAGGAAAATGACCGGCTTACCCAATTTCTCTGTATAACGGAAATGATTCTGTGTACCTACTTCCGGACCATACTGACCGTTCAACAGCAGGATGGCTGTATCGGTTACGTTCAATGCGGTGATAGCTGCACCTACAAAGTCGTCACTACCCGGACAGTCGATGATATTCAGTTTCTTACCATTCCACTCTACATGATAAACGGTAGAGAAAACAGAGTAACCATACTCTTGCTCTACCGGAAAATAATCGCTGACTGTATTTTTTGCCGTAATTCTACCGCGACGTTTTATGATACCACTCTCATAGAGCAGCGCTTCTGTGAGGGTGGTCTTACCTGATCCGTCATTACCAAGGAGGGCAATGTTCTTGATTTCGTTAGTCTGATATACTTTCATGGTATTTCAAGATTTAATTAGTAACAGAAGGATATGCTTTTCATATCTCTTGTAAGCGAGGCGCAAATTAGAAATAAATGTGTAGAAAAACAACTTTTATCTTCGTGTTACTAAACTATGTTGTAAGGCATATCTCCTGCGCTACCCGTCCGAATCCTCTGAAAGATACGTTCTAAGCCCCCGTCATGCTGGAGTTTTCATTAACATATCCATGCTCTTGCCATCGTGCTTTAAGCGCAAGAAAACGGACCAAACCGGCGGAATCCGAAGGAACGACAACTTTCCTCCGGCAGATGATTCTACTTTTGTCCGCAGGAAACCGATATCCCCCAACCGGAAAACATACAGTCGCCGGACAAAGAACGTATGGACCAGAAACGGAGAATATTCGGTTCCCAGACAAAGAACATAAACATTCACCGCCTAAACCTACAAACAGATGGAAGCAAAGTATGATTTTCTACAGGTTCCACAACCTAAAAGCACGGATGAACCTCCTGTGCTTTATCCGAAACTGGTATCCAACGGTACCGTCACATTCCGTGAACTGGCCGGACGGATTGCCGAATCGTCTACCTTCAAGGAAGGCACGATACTGGGAGTGCAGGAAGAACTGGAAAAATGGATGCTGTATTACCTGGCACACGGCTATCGGGTAGAGCTGGGGACTATCGGCACGGCAACAGCCACCTTGAAAGCTGACCGTACCGTATATAAGGAAGAAGGAATCCATGCCCAATCCATCCGCTTCGATAAAGTGAAGATACAGGTATCCAAGGGATTCAGCCGACGCTGTCAAGGAGACCTGGTACGGGCTCCCATTGCCTTCAAGTTCGGAGCCAGTTCGTCAGAATTGAATGAAGAAGCACGTTTCGGACTTCTTCAACAGTACCTGAAAGAGCACACCTTCATCAGCCGGACAACTTACGGTGAACTGACCGGACTCCTGAAGACAAAAGCCTGGAGCGACTTGAACCGATGGGTGAAAGAAGGACGGCTTGTCACCCGGGGAAGAGCTCCACATAAAGTTTACCTGTTGGCTACCTGAACCGTCACTCATGGAACCGTATAAAATCCAAAAGGTCACTGCTTCTTCTCCTTACCCACCGGTTTGTCAAAACGAGCTCCACACTGCTTACAGACGTATTCCCAATGTTCCGTACCGGGGGAAGAAGCGGCCAACAGCGCCAACAGTCCCGCCAAGATGGCACGGACACGGTGCTTTTTCTTCAGCACAAATGTTATCTGGTCCGAATGACAGTAAGGACAACAATTCAACCGCTCCGGAATCATCTGATTCCGTTCCAGTAGCTCCAAGGCCCGCTCGCTGTCCCGTTCATCGATAAATATATCCACCGTAGAGGCTTCCCGGATATAACCGCGCATAACGTCGGAGGTATGCTCATTGTGTAATATAACCGGGATGCCTTCATTCTCCAAGGCTCCCTTGATAAGATTAGCCTGGAAAGAATCGTCACAGGCCATCAGACGTACCGTTTTCATGGCAATCAAATAAAAGGATTTACAAGTGACAAGATACAAAAAGAAAAACAATTTTGCGGAATTTTCTTTCGGAATATGTACTTTTGACGCATCAAACCCAATATCATGGCTGGAATCTATCTACATATCCCCTTCTGCAAACGGAGGTGCATCTATTGCGACTTCTATTCAACCACCCAAGGCGAAAAACGGGAGGCCTACATACGTACCCTGTGCAAGGAACTGGAACAACGGCAGGATTACCTGCAAGGCGAAACGGTGGAAACCATCTACCTGGGCGGTGGAACTCCCTCCCAGTTGGAAGAGAACGATTTCAAACGGATTTTCGACACCATCTACCGGATGTATCCGATAGCGGAATCCCCTGAAATCACCTTAGAGGCCAATCCGGATGACCTGACTCCGGAATACATCGGCATGCTACGTTCCTTTCCGTTCAACCGGCTGAGCATGGGCATCCAGACGTTCAACGAAGTCATGCTGGAACGGCTGCACCGCCGACATACCGCCCGACAGGCCATCGAAGCGTTCGAAAATTGCCGGAAAGCCGGTTTCCAGAACATCAGTATCGACCTGATGTACGGTCTTCCCGGCGAGACTACCGAAAGTTGGAAGAACGATTTATCGCAAGCTGTCCGGCTGCATCCCGAACACATTTCCGCCTATCACCTGATTTATGAAGAAGGTACCGCACTCTGGAAACTGCGCGAAGAGCACCGGGTGAAAGAGGTGGACGAAGATTTAAGCGTGGATTTCTTCAGCCGGCTGATGCAGCGGTTGAAAGAGAACGGTTACCAGCATTACGAAATCTCTAACTTCTGCCTACCGGACAAGTATTCCCGCCATAACTCAAGCTATTGGACCGGGAAAAAGTACCTGGGATGCGGACCTTCCGCACATTCCTATAACGGAACAAGCCGTCAATGGAATATCGCATCGCTGGACAATTATATCAAAGGTATTACGGAAGGGAGTCCGGTTTCGGAAATCGAAGAGCTTGACCTTTATACCCGCTACAACGACTTTGTCATCACCTCCATCCGCACCTGCTGGGGAATGCCGCTCGGACAACTGAAAGAAAAGTTCGGAGAAAAGCTGTACCGTTACTGCCTGCGGATGGCTCAACCGCATCTTCAGCAAGGCACCCTGGAAATAACCGAAGAAACGCTGAAACTGACCGAAAAGGGAATCTTCATTTCCGACGGCATCATGAGCGATATGCTTTGGGTGGATTAGGCTTCGCAAAAGAAGCCGGAAGGAGCTAAAAAAAGACGCCCTCTGAATCACCTCAGAAGACGTCTTCTCCTTTATTTAAAGCATCCGAAGAACGGATTATTTTGCCAGACTGTAAACGATATCCATAATCTGCTTACCCAGTTCATCGGCAGCTTCCATGGTAGAAGCTTCAGAATATACACGGATAATCGGTTCGGTATTACTCTTACGCAGATGTACCCACTTGTCAGGGAAATCTATCTTCACACCGTCGATATCATTGATTTCTTCGTTCTTGTACAGCTCTTTCACCTTTGCCAGAATAGCGTCTACATCGGTTTCCGGAGTCAGGTCTATACGGTTCTTGGCAATGAAATAGTTCGGATAAGTGGCACGCAGTTCGGAAACCTTCTTGCCTTCGTGTGCCAGATGGCTCAGGAACAAAGCGATACCTACCAGTGCATCACGACCGTAGTGTGATTCCGGATAGATGACTCCACCGTTTCCTTCACCACCGATGACGGCATGAGTTTCCTTCATCTTGGTTGTTACATTCACTTCACCTACGGCAGAAGCATTGTATTCCATACCGTATTTACGGGTTACATCGCGCAAGGCACGGGTAGAGCTCAGGTTTGATACCGTATTGCCCGGAGTATGTTTCAATACATAGTCGGCTACTGTCACCAAGGTATATTCTTCACCGTACATCGTACCGTCTTCGCAGATAATAGCCAAACGGTCAACATCCGGGTCAACGACGAAAGCCACATCGTTATTACCGGTTTTCATCAATCCCATGATGTCGCCCAAGTTCTTTTCCAAAGGTTCCGGATTATGCTGGAAATCGCCGGTAGGTTCAGCGTACAAGGTTTCTACATGCTGCACACCCAGCTGTTTCAATAATTCCGGAAGGACAATACCTCCCACTGAGTTTACGGTATCGAGTGCCACGCGGAAATTGGCTTTGCGGATAGCATCCACATCCACCAGTTTCAGTGCCAATACACTGTCAATGTGCTTCTGGTTGTAGGAATTATCTTCGGTATAATGACCGATATGGTCTACATCTGCATATTCGAAAGCTTCAGCCTCAGCGATACGCAACACTTCATTACCTTCGGCTGCATTCAGGAATTCACCATGCTCGTTCAGCAGTTTCAAGGCGTTCCACTGACGCGGATTATGGCTGGCAGTCAGAATGATACCGCCACAAGCGCCTTCCATTGTCACAGCCAACTCTGTGGTAGGAGTAGATGCCAGACCGATGTTCACAACATCGAAGCCCATTCCCATCAGGGTTCCACACACGACATTCTTCACCATTTCGCCTGAAATACGGGCATCACGACCTACTACAATTTTGTTACTCTTTACAGAAGTGGTCTTACGAATCAATGTAGCATAAGCCGAAGTGAACTTTACAATGTCCAACGGATTCAGTCCGTCACCTGCCGGTCCGCCGATAGTACCGCGAATTCCAGAAATAGATTTAATCAGTGTCATAATAATAAATTATCTTCCAAGGTTATAGGTTATTTCATAGAAACAAGGGTATACATATTGAGAAGCCATCATTGTACCTTGACTGTGAGGAACAATCAACTTCACACGAGATACTTTCGAAGCCTCCGTAGTACGGGAAATCTTCAGGAAAGGAATAGGTACCAGCCAACCTGAAGGAACGGCTGAACTTTCATAGTAAGAAGCCATCTTGGAACGGTCCATAAAAGTAGCGGAATAGGAATCTCCTGAAACATCCAGACGGAAAGTCTCCGGGTCGGTCTGGGCCGAAGGATAATCATTCCAATGCATATTTGCCAGCAGCGTATCGCCCGAAGCAAACAATTCGGTGCGGTCCTGTAAAGCAATCTCCATGAAACGGGAATGGATTTCGTAAGAACCGTCACCCAACTTCTCGCCTACTCCACGCTGGACGATGTTCATATAGACTCCATTGTCATCGAACAATACATACTGGTTCTCTTTAGTGACCGTATCTCTCAAAAATTCTTCTTCAGAAATGACTTCAATATCATTCTTCGCCAAAAAGGCATTGATTGCGTCAGCTTCTTCTTCTTTCAATTCGGCATAGGTTTTACCGTCATTACAACTCTGTAAAAAACAGCCGAATACAAAAGCTAGCATCAGGACTAGATGTAGTTTCTTCATTTTTCTAAAAATTAGTAGGAGCAAAAGTAATAAATCGGCCTTTATCTGCCCTCCTTTTTATTCTATTATTTATTTTAATAACTAATTTTTTACTAAAAGGTCTTCGTATTTCACCAAAGCCTGCTTGAAGAGTTCGATGGCTTCGGGCATTGTTCCATAAAATTCGCCACCGGAAGCATTCAGATGTCCACCGCCGTTAAAGAATTCAGCAGCGACCTTGTTGCAAGGGAAACTGCCGACAGAGCGTAACGAAACTTTAATCATCTTCTTCTCGGTATCTTCGCGCAAGAATACAGAGAAACAGATACCCTTCATCTGCAAAGGCATGTTGACAAACCCTTCGGTATCTCCTTTTACATACTGGAACCTTCCTTGTTCCTCCTTCGTCAGCCAGATGAGCGACGCATGGAACTGGGGAAAGACTTCCATCTTTTCATACAACACATAACCCATCAGCCGCAGACGTCCTTCGGAATACGTATTGAATACCTTCCGGTAGATTTCATCCTTATCAATTCCCTTCGAAAGCAATTCGCTGATGATAAAATATATTTCACGGTTGTTGGAATTGTATGTAAATCCTCCCGTATCGGTCATCATACCGGTATAGATACATTGGGCACCCTCATAGGTAATCTCATCGAAACATCCCATGCGACAAATCAGACGGAACACGAGTTCGGAAGTAGAAGAAATTTCCGGATGCGAAATAGTAACCCGACAGAAAGGTTCCGGATTCAGATGATGGTCAATCATCACTTTACGTCCGGCTGAAGCCGCCACAGCAGGACCAACGGCATCAATGCGCGACAAGGCATTGAAATCCAGACAACAGATGACATCGGCTTCGGCTATCAACTTATCAGCGAACTCACTGTATTTGTCATAACGGATAATATCTTTGGCACCGGGCATCCAACGCAGGAAATCCGGAAACGCATTCGGTACAATGACATGGACGGTTTTCTCCTCTTCATACAAGTAATGCATCAGTCCCAACGAAGAGCCTAACGCATCTCCATCAGGAGAGACATGGGTGACAATGACTATTTTTTCGGCACGCTCGAAATAGGTCTTCACCTTATCGATATTAGCCTGTTGAATGATTTTAGTTAACATAAATCGATGTAGATATTTTTGAAGCGACAAAAATACATTTTTTTTTCAATACTTGCGAACGATTCGATAAGAACCTTCAGCCGGCAATTCCGCAAACGGAATCTGATACCGCATACATTCCGCTTTCAGAGACTTTCGGTAAGAAGGGTTCAACGAACCATCGAATACAACCTGACGGATTTCAAACACCCGTGAAAGTCCCTCGACATTTCCACGGAACCCCCTGCAAATATAGGCATAATCGACAGCCAGCTTCTCAGCAGCCTGCTTCTTCCTCCAGGTGCTGTCCTTCAATACAACCACCTTCAAAGCATCTAACCTGTAAAAACCATTCGCAGAAGACAAGACCTCCGCTTCGAATCGTTTCCGATGATAGACTTCGGAACGATACAGGTAGAAACTGTCGGAGAAAGGTCGGCCATAACGCCAGATACCTATCACCAGAAAGACATTAACTATCCCGAGACAAGTCATCAGCCGCAGTGCCGAACGACGATGCAGGTACGCATAGACTGCCCCCAGCAACAGAAACAGCAACAAGGCCTGAAAAGCAGAAAGATGAATAGCTGTCAGTTGGGAACCGTCCAAGGAACTGACAGACTCCATTATGACATTCAGCAATACAGTTGTCTGTGTCAATAACCAGATGACACCCGCCCCGACGACTGGAAGATTTCCTAAAAGGAAAGCCCCCAGTGTGGCACACAAGATGCAGCAGGCCAACGGGCCCACAACCAGATTGGCTAAAAGGAAATAAGTGGGGAAAGCACCGAAATAATACAGAATAAGCGGAAGCGTACCTAGTTGTGCGGCTAAAGATACCGATAAGGCATTCCATACGTAAGTACCTATCCGGTTACGAGGACTCCACCAGGAAGAAATGAGCGGATACAACAGCAGAATACTGTATACGGCCACAAAGGATAACTGGAAGCTGATATCGAACAGATACATAGGCTGATAGACAAGCATCAGAAAGGCGGTCAGGGTGACGGAAAGAAAGCCCGAGAAACGCTCTTCCGAGACCCACGAAGCCAACACATAAAGCGTAAACATCGTCACGGCACGTACCACAGAAGCGCTCAGTCCGGAAAGAAAAGCGAACATCCACAGACAAACGACCAGCAGAACAGACGCAACATTCTTTCCATGCCTCCACCGCTTCAAGGGTGCCAACAATATCCAAAGGATACCTACTATCATCCCCACATGAAGTCCGGAAAGCGCCAGGACATGGCTGGTTCCCGCCGCACTGTAGACAGCTTTCAGTTCCTCGGTCAGTTCTCGTTTCTCGCCGACTGTCAATGCCGAAACAACTGCCAGCACATCGCCTTCCAACCCCCAGTTCCGATACTGCTCCAGCAGTCGCTCCCGCAACAACAAGGCACGTTGCTTCCACGTCAGCATGAACGCAGGTTGCAAGCGCTTCCAATGCCCTTCAAAAGCCAAAGCCGTACCACTGATTCCCTGTCGAAACAGGTATTTTCCATAATCAAATCCTGTCAGATTCATATCCGAAACAGGACGGGAAACGGTTGCGTGAAAGCAGATGCGGTCACCGCACTGCAACGATGTCCCTGCAGAATCGAGAATCCAATACAACAGGATTTTCCGCCTGACAGGCAACCACCTCTTCTCCCGTATACATGTATCTTCCGAAGCCTCCAACCGATGCGTTACTGTGACTTCAGCCCGAAAAGTTTTACCCTTCAGGTAAGGTACAGTTTGAACCACTCCTTCATAAACTTCCGCTTCCTGCGGCCATAAATAGTCAATACGGCTTTGTTGGTATAAGACGGAACAACCACCTAACAGAAAAAAGGAAAGAGTTGCCAGGTAACCGAACAGGCTCCTCCACCGGTAAACCGATGAACGGAAACAAACACAGGTCAGGACAACAGCTATTCCAAACAGCCCGAACGCCCACGGCCAAGACAAACGGTCCGACAGAAACCTGTCGAATAAAAAAATTCCGGCTGCCATCGAAAAAGCCAGCCGGAACAACGGATAAATAATATAAGAAGCGTTTTTCAGCAAACTGTTGTCAGATGTTTTTCAACTGGTGAATCATTTCTATCATATCAGGTGCCTTGAATACGGCATTTCCTGCTACCAGTACATCAGCACCTGCCTGCTTCAACAAGGGAGCTGTTTCCAGATTCACACCGCCATCCACTTCTATCAAAGCATGAGAATGAGTCCGTTCTATCAGTTCCCGAAGCTCAGACACTTTCTGAAGCGTATGAGGAATAAATTTCTGACCGCCGAAACCCGGATTGACCGACATCAATAAGACCAAATCCAGTTCTTCAATAATGTCTGCAAGCATACAGACCGGTGTAGCTGGATTTAACGTTACTCCCGCCTGCATTCCGGCAGCCTTAATCTGCTGAACAACCCGATGCAAATGCGTACAAGCCTCATAATGTACATTCATCAGCATCGTCCCCAACTCCTTCACTTCCGTAATGAACTTTTCAGGCTGAACAATCATCAGATGCACATCCAACGGTTTTTTCGATAACTTGGCCACATACTTCAAAACCGGAAAACCAAAAGAGATATTCGGTACGAACACCCCGTCCATGATATCGATATGAAGCCAATCGGCTTCACTCCGGTTTATCTTATCCAAATCATCCTGCAAATTAGCGAAATTGGCAGAAAGCAAAGAGGGAGATAACTTAATTTCCTTCATCTGTCCATTAATTAGTATTTCAAAAGACAAAGTTACGTTTTTTTTCCACAATAACGATAGAAACAGTTCTGATTTTTCGGCTATCCATCTTGCTGTTCAACTTCATTTGGGAAGGGTAAAACGCAGACCTAACTGCAGATTGAAATTACAAGGGTGTTCTTTCCGGATGGTTTCTATGCCTGTACCATCATCGAAATAATAAGAAATCCCTGGCTCGACATACAGTCCCAACTGACGGGTCATATTGAACTGTCCGCCGACTGCAGCATTGACCGACCATTGCAAATTCTTTACATCCAAGGAAGTATGTTCCTTCTTACGGTCAGAATTTCCGGTCACATACAAAGTTTCCAAACTACCTGAAACACATTTTTCCACCGCTCCTCCGGCAACCGCATATACCGTAACCCATCTGTTCTGCCAGAATGTATGCTTCACCTTCAACGGAATTCCTACGTAATGTAATTTTTGCTCTTCTTCGATGTATGACTGAGTTCCCGTATGAAGTTCGGAAGAAAGAAGTGTATAAGTCAAACCTGTTTCCACACTCCACCTATCAGAAAAGGAATAACTTAATGTAGCCCCAACCGTTACCGGCATCCGATGATGAACACGGGTTTCGGTAACCTGGTCACGGTTATGGAACAATACTTGAGTATAAGCCATGCTGTTATCACTAACTGAATTCATAGCCAAATCATCGTTCATCAACATACTGTTCCGGCTCATCAAAGTCGCAAGGCCTTGAAAATTATTTGAAGCCGAAGAAAAAGAATTACCCGTGGTTACTCCTATCTGCCAGCCATGCGAAGCAGAAGACTTGTCGGCAACCGCAAGTAAAGCATTTCGTTTCAACTGCTCACGGTCTGCCTTCCGTTGGATTTCACGGGCTTCTCTTGCGGTATTTGCATACTCTTCCTGACTCTCTTGAATTTCCTCGTTGTCAGTAGTCTGACCATCAGAAGGCACTACAGCGATATCTGTCTGCAACGGATGTTTTTCCTGTGCATCCAAGTCTGCCGAAACCAATGATGGAGCTACAGCAGCCAGCAAAGAGGTCACTCCTTGAGTAACCTGATGGACAGCAGGGAGTGTAGAAGATTCCTCCTCCACAACATCAGATACTTCCCCATCGTTAACCGACGGTTCTGAAGATGAGGTATCTGCTACCAACGAAGTTTGTCCCGTCGACTCCCCATTACCGGTCATCAGCATCCAAACAGCCGTCGATGACACGAGTACTACAGCCACAACGGCGGCAACAGCCTGCCAGCGTTTCCAGAGAGGAACCACTTTCGGCTGTAAAGCAGGCTGATTCAAATCCTTTTCAATCTCCTCCCACAAACCGGTCGGCAAAGGCTCTGAATAGTCTTCCAGCTGCTTACGCATTTGTCGTATCCATTTATCATCTTCTTTCATGCCTATAAACTCTTTCTATATTCTTTGATTTTTTTCAATAACAATGTTTTCGCCCGATAAAACTGAGAAGAAGACGTACGCTCGGTTATTCCTAAAAGCGTACCGATTTCCTTATGGCTTTTTTCTTCGAAGACATACAGATTGAACACTGTACGATAACCGTCAGGCAATTCACGGATAAGTCTCATCAGCACGGATTGAGGAATGTCTTCCGTCGATTCATCCTCCTCCCTGTCAGGAATTTCATCCATCAGCACTTCCTGCTGTACCTGTTGGTTCTTCTTGCGCAAAAAGCCTAAAGCCTCATTGACCATAATCCGTGACATCCAAGCTTTTAACGATCCGACTCCCTGATAATGAAACTGCTGAAAAGATTGGAAAATCCGTATAAATCCGTCATGTAATACATCTTGAGCGGACTCCCGGTCGCTGACATAACGGAGACAAATAGCCATAAGCTGCCCACCGTACTGTTCATACAGTTGCTTTCGTGCCAAAGCATCCGCCTTGGCACATCGTTGCGCTAATTCTTCTTCTGTCATAACCGTGCTTCGTGTTCGAACTATACATTCTATAAATGAAAAGTCCACAAAAATACTGCACATCGTACAAAATTTTCTTCTTCAGGAAGTTTTTAACAGACACAAATGCAGTATTTCCTCAGAAACTACATTTTCTAGACAAATAGAAAGAATGAACACATGATAAAAATTATCCGTAAAATAATGCTGGGAGGATTGATGGCAGGATACACACTGATGTCTGGCTGTATGGAGAAAGATTATTCCGATGATCTTTCAGCTTCCTTAGACGGAACCAACGCTTATTACCCGACTTTAGGTACGGTAGAAGATGTTGATCCAATCACCATCGCATCCGATACTTATGGCACTCTCTTACCAACCAATCCTGAAGTCTTTGAAAAAAGCGGAGCGGACAGTATCGGGCAACGAGTATTTCTGAATGTTGTATTCCAATCGGACCCACATAATCCAATATCTACAGCACAGGAGGTCATTGTGCTCAACCTCTACAATATTCCGACACGGGCAGCCACCGATTTACGAGAAGCTGAAGATAATGATTTGAACCGATTTGGAAACGATCCGGTACAGATTACCGGAAGTTCCATCAGCAAAGAACACCTGAACATTGAATTTAATTTCAAAGGTTCTGGCAATAACAACATCCATGACTTCACGCTAATCCTACCTGAAGGAACCGAACTGGACAATCGGGGAATGCTTCTTGTTGAGTTACGCCACGACGCGAAATCGGATACACCGACAGGATGGTATTGGGGAGTCACATCCTTTACCTTGAAAAGCATTCCTGAATATCAACAAAACAACTTTCAGGGCTTTCTCATCAAATACAACAGCGGTGCTGACAGCCAAGCTGTATGGGAAGTCAAAAAGAGCAATTAGTTCCAATCTATTCTATCAACAAGTAGCAAGGCCAGTTTCTATTCCGCTGAATAGTGACTGGCCTTTTAAACTTTTACACATTGTCCGTCATCTGACACAGGTATCTTCCGTATGACGGTATCCACGCAAGAAATCGGCTACCCGCATCCGTTTCTTACCTGCCAGTTGCAAAGACAGAATATCTACATACCCATCGGTTGATGCAACCCGGAAATAGGTTTTCTTATCGGTCACTACAGTACCCGGCTGTAATGCATGTTCACAGAAAATCTTAGCGGATTCATAAATTTTCAGCATGACAGGTGAAGCCTCTCCCTGAGAAAGTTCCGTCCAAGCGGCCGGATAAGGAGACAGTCCCCGGATAAAGTCATAGACAGGTTTAACTCCTTTTGTCCAGTCGATACGACAAGTATCCTTGAATATTTTAGGAGCCGGACGGAGTTCATCCACCTTAGCCAGTTCCTCTTGTGGAGTAGTCTTCACATTACCTGCTAAAATGGCATCCACCGTCTTCACGACCAAATCACCGCCCAAGAGCATCAACCGGTCATATACGATTCCTACATTATCCGTATCGGCTATCGGCACCTTCACCTGATCGATGATTTCACCGGTATCGATTTCATGTTTCAGGAAAAATGTCGTGATTCCAGTCTCTGTATCACCGTTGATGACCGCCCAGTTGATAGGAGCAGCTCCCCGGTATTGGGGCAACAACGAAGCGTGCAGGTTGAAGGTTCCCAAACGAGGCATATTCCAGACAACTTCCGGAAGCATACGGAAAGCCACCACAATCTGAAGGTCGGCTTTCAATGCACGCAGTTCATCCAGAAAAGCCTCATCTTTCAGTTTCTCCGGTTGCAGGACTTTCAAACCTTGAGAAACAGCATATTCCTTAACGGGACTCGGTTGAAGGACACTTCCGTGGCGTCCCATCGGTTTATCGGGCATCGTAATAACACCCACTACCTGGTAACCGCCTTCCACCAATCGCTTCAAACTTTCTACAGCGAACTCGGGAGTTCCCATATACACGATACGTAAGTCTTTCTTGTCCATTCGTTGCTCTTTTTAATGTTACACTTATTCGGCAGAAAAATCCACCATTACCTGACGGTACGTATTCAGCATCTTCGATTTCGAAACAATGCCTTTGTATTTACGTTGTTCGTCAATCACCGGCAAATTCCAGGCGCCAGTCTTGTCGAATTTCTGCATCACCACCTCCATGGAGTCTGTGGTATTGATAATCGCTTTCGGTTCCTTCATGAACCGCTCTACGTAATATTTATGATATAACTCCTGACGGAACATTACATTCCGGACATCGTCCAGATTGACCATTCCCAGAAATTCCCCCTGTACACCGACAACGGGAAACAGGTTACGGGTGGAAAGTGAAATTGCTTTGACCATTCCTGCCAAGTCCATATCCGGACGAAGCTTCTGGAAATCAGTTTCAATAATACTCTCCACATTCATCAATGTCAGTACCGCCTTATCCTTGTGATGGGTAAGCAGTTCCCCTTTTTTGGCCAAACGCATGGAGTAAATACTATGTGGCTCGAATACGATAATCGTAAGGTATGCACTGACAGATACAATCATCAGCGGAAGGAACAGGTCATATCCACCGGTCAACTCTGCAATCAGGAAAATACCCGTCAACGGAGCATGCATAACTCCCGACATCAGCCCGGCCATTCCCATCAAGGCAAAATTCTTTTCCGGAATATAAGTGTTCCCGATATGAAACTCATTACATACGTAAGAGAAGACAAAGCCGGAGATACAACCCAAAAACAGACTCGGTGCAAAGATACCTCCACAACCGCCTCCACCGTTCGTAGCACTCGATGCAAATACCTTCAAGAGAATGATCAATATCAAATAGATGATAAGCAAACTGCCGTTTCCGTAGAAGAATGAATTGTTCATCACCGTATTCCAGTCCACACTCGACTTACCGTTCAGCAACAGGGTGATGGTATCGTAACCTTCACCGTACAATGGCGGGAACAAGAAAATCAGAATGCTCAGCATGGAAGCCCCTATCACAAACTTGACGTAAGGGTTAGAGTATCGGCGGAAGATATTTTCAATCCAATTCATCGAACGGGTGAAATACCACGCTACCAATCCACAGAATATCCCCAGTCCAATGGCATAAGGAATACGTTCCAAAGCAAACGGATAATCCAGATGAAACTGGAACATAGCTTCGGTTCCGGTCAGCACATAAGCCACAGAGGCAGCTGTCACACTCGAAATCAGCAACGGAAGTAACGAAGCCATTGTCAGGTCAATCATCAATACCTCCAAGGTGAAAACGAGTCCGGCAATCGGAGCTTTAAAGATGCCCGAAACGGCACCGGCTGCTCCACATCCTACCAGCAGCATCAGGGTCTTGTGGTCCATCCGGAACAGGGCCCCCAAATTGGAACCGATGGCAGAACCGGTCAACACAATCGGTGCTTCGGCTCCGACCGAACCACCACAACCGATGGTGATGGCAGATGCACACACCGACGACCATACATTGTGACGCTTGATACGGCTCTGTTTCCGGGAAATGGCATACAGAATCTTCGTCACACCATGACTGATGTCATCACGTACCACCTTTCGGATAAAAAGGCTTGTCAACAGAATACCCACCACCGGATATACCAAATATAATCCGTTGGCCCGGGTTGTATCGAAATTCTCTGTCAGAAACTCTTTGATATATTCCACTAAAAACTTCAGCACAAAAGCAGCCAGTGCCGTACATATTCCCACCAGGAAACTCAGTATCAGAATAAACTGCTTATCTTTGATATGTTTCTCTCTCCACACCAGGAAACGCTGAAGCCAACTGTATTTCTCTTCTTCTATCTGCATGGCTCAGTAATGGAGTTTAGTTTTGTTTGGATTTTATTCGCGGATAATCTTTACTTCTCCCCCTTTTCCTAATTTAATGATACTGGAAGGTTTGGGATGTCCTGTCTCTTCCCGACGGAAATCCACTACATAATCCACAGCCTGCTTGATTTCTTCCGAAATCTCACTATATACAGCCGGTGCAGGCTGACCACTGATATTGGCCGAAGTAGAAACGATGGCTTTCCGGAAACGGAAGCAAAGCTCCTTGGAAAATTCTTCGGAAGTAACACGGATACCTACACTGCCATCGGCAGCAATCAGATTCGGAGCCAGATTACGCGCTCCATCGTATATAATCGTCAACGGCTTGGTGGTCATTTCAATCAAATCCCAAGCCACAGAGGGTACATCCTGTACATAAAAATCCACCTTCACAGGGCTATCTACCAATACCAGCATCGCTTTGCTGTCGGCACGTTTCTTGATTTCATACACCCGCTTCACAGCCTCTTCATTGGTTGCGTCACATCCTATTCCCCACACTGTATCAGTAGGATAAAGGATGACACCCCCTTTCTGCATGACCTCACAGGCCTTTTTAATCTCATCTTTCATCATAAAAATCGTCACAATTTTGTAAGATACGACAAAAGTACAAATGATTTTTAGGATGACCCAAAAAAGTTTCATTATTTTTGCACAAAAGCTATCTGTTTTATGACTGAACTCCGGAAAATTATCCATATTGACATGGATGCCTTCTACGCCTCAGTGGAGCAACGTGACCATCCTGAGCTGAAGGGGAAACCCGTTGCCGTAGGGCATGCCGAGAAACGGGGAGTAGTGGCCGCAGCCAGTTACGAGGCCCGGAAATTCGGAGTACGTTCGGCCATGCCCTCACAGAAAGCATTGAAACTTTGCCCTGACCTGATTTTTGTGGAAGGACGGATGGAAGTATACAAGGAAGTATCTGCCCAGGTACATGCCATTTTCCAGGAATACACTGACTTGATTGAGCCTATTTCTCTGGATGAGGCTTTTCTGGATGTCACAGAAAACAAGAAATCCATGGAACTGGCTGTCGATATAGCCAAAGAAATCAAACAACGCATCCGGACCGACCTCCATCTGATAGCCTCAGCCGGAGTTTCCTACAACAAATTCCTGGCTAAGGTAGCTTCAGACTACCGGAAACCGGATGGCCTATGTACCATCCATCCAGACCAGGCACAAGCCTTTATCGACCGTCTGCCTATCGAATCATTCTGGGGAGTAGGGCCGGTCACCGCCAAAAGAATGCATCAGTTGGGAATATACAACGGGGAAACCTTACGGCAATGCTCCATGGAAATGCTGACCCGACAATTCGGAAAAATCGGTTCTCTCTATTACGATTTTGCCCGTGGCATAGACAACCGTCCGGTAGAAGCCGTGCGCATCCGGAAATCCATAGGTTGCGAACACACACTGGAAAAAGACATCTCACTGTCTTCTTCTGTCATCATCGAGTTATACCATGTAGCCTGCGAACTGGTAGAGCGCCTGGCACGGAAACAGTTCAAGGGAACGACGCTTACCTTGAAGATAAAATTCGGCGACTTCACCCAAATAACACGTAGCCAAAGTATTTCCCGGCCACTGACCACCTTGAAGGAAATACTTCCCTTGGCCAAAAAGCTATTGAAAGACGTCGACTACACCCACCACCCCATCCGCCTGATAGGATTGTCTGTCTCAAACCCGAAAGATACAGACTCCCTCATCTTACCGAACTCACCGGAATGGGTACAACTGTCCTTCGATTTCCAAGAAGACTAAAAAAGCCTTCTGAAGAATTGCCACGGTAAACAACTTCTTCAGAAGGCCATCAATTGTCTTCGGGGACCTCCCCGATCAATCCGACAATTTTATTTATGGGTATGGACAATCTCTGTAGGAGCCAGTTCCGCATTCCGTTTCTCGGTCTGTGCCACTACGTTGCGTGCCAGCTCGATAAAGGCCATACCAGTCAGGCTGTTTTCATCAAGTGCGGCCGGCGTACCCTTATCACCGTTTTCACAAATACTCTGCACAATAGGAATCTGACCCAACAACGGTACATTCAACTCCTCTGCCAGACGTTTGGTACCCTCTTTTCCGAACAGGTAATACTTGTTCTCCGGCAATTCGGCCGGTGTAAACCAAGACATGTTCTCTACCAATCCCAGGATAGGCACATTCACCTTATCGTTCATATACATGTTGATACCTTTCCGTGCATCAGCCAGCGCAACTTCCTGTGGCGTACTGACAATCACCGCCCCGGTAATGGCCAATGTCTGCAGCAGCGTCAAGTGAATGTCGCTGGTTCCCGGAGGAGTATCGAGGATGAAATAATCCAGTTCACCCCATTTGGCATCACCTACCAGCTGTTTCAAAGCATTGCTGGCCATACCGCCACGCCACAAGGTAGCCTGGTCCGGGTCAACAAAGAAACCGATAGACAACAGTTCGATGCCATATTTTTCAATCGGAACAATCAAGTCACGACCCTCCACTTCTTCGGCATACGGACGGGCATCTTCCACCTGGAACATTTTCGGAACAGACGGACCGAAAATATCGGCATCCAGCAAACCAACCTTGTAGCCCAGCTTCGCCAAGGCTACAGCCAGATTGGCGGCTATCGTCGATTTACCTACCCCACCCTTACCGGAGGATACGGCAATCACATTCTTTACCTGCGGCAACAATTTTCCAGGCTCCGGACGTGCAGCCTGACGGCTTTCCGTAGCAATCGTCACTTCCACCTCTTTCGAAACATACGTATGGATAGCTGTTTCTGCCGCACGGATGACCGATTTCATGAACGGGTCGGTCGGCTTTTCAAAGATGATGGAGAAACTTACCTTCATACCATCGATACGAAGGTTGTCGGCAATCATTTCGGCTTCTACCAGATTCTTTCCGTTTCCCGGATAACGCACGGTTGCCAGTGCGTCAAGAATCAATTTCGGATATAATGTCATATCAACAATCGTTTGATTTATTTGCTTGTTTTCAGTCCGCTCCGTTTGCTGCGGTTATAACTCCGGTAATCATCGAGTTCGATTTCCACGTCGGGCTCCACCAGTTCACCTTCCTGCGGCAAACGGAACTTCAGGTATTTGATGTTCAGTCCACGGTCCAACCACTGCTGCTCGTAATAAGTACGGATACTCAAGATATCATCGTCCATGCCCGAATGATACAGGTCGTCCGTCATGAATTCTACCGGCAGATGATTGGCTTCCACCATACTTTTCGTATAGGTAAACATGAAGTTACTGTCCGTCTTCAGATGAATCAGCCCGTCGGGCACCAGGAACTTCCGGTAACGGTTCATGAAATAGGTTGAAGTCAACCGCTTCGTCGCCTTCTTCATCTGCGGGTCCGAGAAAGTCAGCCAGATTTCGTCCACTTCGCCCGGTGCGAAGAAACGGTCAATGATTTCGATGTTCGTACGCAGGAACGCAACATTCTTCAGCCCTTCGTTCAAGGCTTCGGTTGCACCGGTCCACATACGGGCCCCTTTGATGTCTACTCCGATGAAATTCTTGTCGGTATAACGACGGCCCAATCCTACCGTATATTCACCCCGTCCGCATCCCAACTCCAGCACAATCGGATTATCATTTCCGAAAAAATCCTGTTTCCAACGTCCCTTCATGTCGAACGGTACATCGTCTACTACCGAATACGGATATTCGAACACGTGCGGGTATTCCGCCATATCTGCAAATTTCGCTAACTTTCCTTTTCCCATGCTTGTTTTTATGGATTACTACGTGGCGGCAAAGTTAGCTGTTTTTTACGGAACAGGCAAAAGAAAACTTCTCCCGTTCCAATAAACAGAACGAGAGAAGCCTTCAGAAATTAATATTTTGATACCTTACTCTATTGCATCTGCCTGTTGTTCATCTGCAGTCAGGTTACGATAGATAACAGCTGAACATCCCAAAGAAACGACAACAATAGCCAATACAGCAACCAGCATCAACAACGCACCGATAAACGGAATCAAAGCAAAAATAAAACTCAAGATGTAAAAGGCCAGCATGATGATGAAGTTCACACCAAAGATGGTCCATTTATATCCGTAAGTCGCCTTATTACTTTGTACAAGAGCTTCACCCGGAGCAAGTCCTTTGTCAAGCAACAGATAGAAAGCCAAACTCCAGCCCAGAGCAATGATAAGTCCGGGAACAACCATAAAGAGTAAAGCTGGAATAATAGACATGGACATCAACCCTATCAGCGTGAAATATTCACCCATATACTGACGATATTTACCATCAAAAATAAATGTAGGAGAGATAATCTTTCCTTTACTCAGTTCTACCGGAATAACCGTCATGGCAATGGTAGTGCCCACATTCAAATAAGGAATCCAGATGGTCACCAGCCACAATAAGGTAGCTACAAGGAGAGATACTACATTTTTCAAACCAATGCTAAGCCCTTCAGTCAGGACTCCGCCGACCGTGATTTTATTTCCCATAAGTTACAGATTTAAGGTTAACAATATAATAAAAGAAATTCACATTCTTCAGAATGAACGGAAAAAGTCGTCTACTGTTTCCCAACAGATACTTATGTTCCAATACAAAAAAGATTGTAAGTGTATATAAATCCACTTACAATCTTTCCATTTCAGTCTTATCAATCAAGCACAGTAACCCAGCCGTACGGGTCAGCCTCGTCACCATACTGGATAGCACGCAATTTGTTATACAGCTTTTCGCTGATCGGACCCGGCTTACCGTCCTTGGAAATGACATACGACTTATTGTTTTCCAAATCGTCAATCCGTTCAATCGGACTGATTACGGCAGCAGTACCGCAAGCACCGGCTTCTTCGAACGTAGCCAGTTCCTCTTCCGGAATCGGACGACGTTCTACCTTCATACCCATATCTTCGGCCAACTGCATCAGGCTCTTGTTGGTGATGGATGGCAAGATAGAAGTAGACAACGGTGTGATGTATGTATTGTTCTTGATACCGAAGAAGTTGGCAGCGCCACATTCGTCGATGTATTTCTTCTCTTTGGCATCCAAGTAGAATTCACTGGCATAACCAGCATCGTGAGCCATCTTGTTGGCACGCAGACTGGCAGCATAGTTTCCACCTACCTTATAAGTACCGGTTCCCAGCGGAGCCGCACGGTCAAACTGGCGGATGATGACATACGGATTGGTAGCGAAACCACCCTTGAAATAAGGACCTACCGGTGTTACAAAGACTACGAACAAATATTCGTTGGCCGGATGTACACCTACCTGTGCGCCTGTACCGATCAACAACGGACGGATATACAGCGATGCACCGCTTTCGTAGGGAGGAATGAAGCGTTCATTGGCCTTCACTACCTTAGTAACTGCTTCACGGAACAATTCTGTAGGGAATTTCGGCATCAAGATACCGTCACAAGTACTTTGCAGACGTTCTGCGTTGGCTTCCAGACGGAAGATACGGATTTTACCGTCCTTGCCACGGTAAGCCTTCAAACCTTCGAAAGCTTCCTGTCCGTAATGCAGACAAGTAGCTGCCATGTGGATATTCAGGGTTTCTTCTGAGCATAATTCCATTTCACCCCATTTTCCATCCCGATAATAACAACGTACATTGTAATCTGTCCGCATATAGCCGAATGACAGATTAGACCAATCAATTTCTTTCATATTGTATTGTGTTATGTTTATTTCCTAGTATTACAAGGGCAAAAGTACTGCTTTAATTTACAAAATCAAATTTTAACGCTTATTTTTTCCGATAATTATACGGAGAGCCCATACTTTTGTTGCAGATTTATTTTTCTTCCGGAGTCTTACCCTCCTCCAGCATCTTCTTGATTTCCTCATCGGCCTTATAAAGTTTCTCCCGGCAGAACTTGATGAGTTTCTGCGCTTCCTGAAGCTGACTTCCCAACTGGTCGATGTCGAGCTCATTACTTTCAATCCGTGATACGATCGCTTCCAGGCGTTTCATGGCCTCGGAATAGGTTTCTTTGGTTGCTGCCATATTCTTTATTCTTACCTTTAATTATAATACTTTACTTCGGAAGGTCCCCTTTGCCAGCCGGGTCTCCACTTCATCCCCCGCCTGTAGCTGGGCGATGTCGGTCACCGCCTTCCCGTCTTTCAGCGTAAGGCTGTACCCCCGCTTCAACAGCACTTCGGGCGAAGCCGCCTGTACACGTTGTTCCAGCAGTTGTAACCGATGCTGTTCCTGTTCCAACCTTCTCCCGGCCGCCGACATCAGCCGTTGCTCTACCTGTAGCCGGTACTGTTCACGTACCAGACGGGTCTGCCAGGCCATTTCCATCCGCTTGCCCAAACGTTCCTGCCTGAAGGTTTCACGTTGAAGCCTCATCTGAACCTGCGAAGGAATGCGCGACACACATCGTTCCAACCGTTCTTTCTCCCGGCGAATCCGGTCGGGCAGACTTTCCGCAAAGAACAGGGCCAACGCTTCCAGATGCTCCGCCGTCTGCCGCTGATGATTTATCAGGAACTCGGCAGCCGCCGTAGGAGTCTTCACCCGGGTATGCGATATCAAATCGAGAACCGTATCATCCCGTTCATGACCGATACCGGTAATTATCGGAAGAGGGAACTGGGCACAATGAGCGGCCAGGTCGTAAGTATCAAATCCCGAGAGGTCGGAAGTAGCCCCTCCCCCACGGATGATGACTACCGCATCCCAGTCGATACCGGAGGCATAAATCTTGTCAAGGGCAGCGATGATGGATATCTCCACCTGATCTCCCTGCATCACCGCCGGAAAAAGTTTCGGATAGAAGACAAATCCGAAAGCATTGTGTTCCAACTGGTTACAGAAATCGCCGTAACCGGCGGCCGTAGCCGAAGAAATGACGGCGATACGTTGAAGCAACTCCGGAAGTTCCAGCTCCTTGTTCATCGTCAGGATACCGTCGGCCTCCAACCGGCGGAGAATCTCTTTCCGCCGTCGCACCATATCCCCCAAGGTATACGAAGGGTCGATATCGACTACCGTCAAGGAATACCCGTAGAGTTCATGAAAATCGACGGTAACTTTTACCAGCACCTTGATGCCTGAGACGAAAGCCTGTCCGGTTTCACGTTCGAAATAAGGTTTCAGCAACTGATACACATTGCTCCAGATGATTCCCCGCGCCTTGGCCACCAAGGCATTGCTTTTGGTATCCTTCTGTACGAATTCCAGGTAGCAATGTCCCGAATAGTTGCTGCGCACATCGCTCAGTTCGGCCTGTACCCAATACTCATCGGGCAGACAAGTACGGATGCTCCGGCGCACCAACGCATTCAGTTCTACCAGCGACAGGGAACGGTTATTGGTTTCCATCTGCTTCAGGTTTGAGTGCCAGTGCCAGCTTATAGGCCTTCCAGACGTCCGGAATACCATATCCGTAGACATTATCCGGATAATCGGCCCGATCGCCCGAACGGCGGACCACATCAATCAATTGCTTCACGGTCAGCCACGGACAGGCCTGCCACAAACAGGTGACCAATCCGCAGAACGTAGGCGAAGCGAACGAAGTTCCGTTGGCATACGATACATTCCCGTCCTCACCAGACACGCTGGAACGTACCCCCACGGCCATGATATCCGGCTTCACCCGGCCGTCCGTCGTATTTCCTACCGAAGAAAAATCGGCATTCAGCCCGAACTGGTCGACCGCTCCCACCGTCAGCACATTGAAGGCATCGGCAGGCGGAGTAATCTTCTTCCAGCGGTCAATACCTGAGTTTCCGGCACTGCAGACCACCAGGATACCTTTGTCTGCCGCACGCGAAGCCGACGCCGACATCAGCGAAGTCTTTCCGTCCAAATCCCGGTAAGTATAGTTGCAAAGCGGGTCATCGAATTCATAATATCCCAACGACGTATTGACCACATCGACGCCCACACTATCGGCAAACTCGATGGCGGCCGCCCAGTAATCTTCCTCCACCGGCTGCTCTGTATCGTTGTCCTCGCTCCGCAAGAGCCAGTAAGCCGCCTCGGGAGCCGTACCGACCATCACATGAGGGGCATTGGCCGCCATACAGGAGAGCACCTTCAAGCCGTGATAATGTTCTCCGTAGATATCCGATTCCGGATTTACAAAGTCACGGATTCCACGCACCGCAACCGACTTGAAATATTTGATGACATCGGCATTGTAGAAACCGGCGTCGATGACGGCTATCTCCATCCCTTGACCACGGAATCCCGCCTGATGCAGGCTATCGCCGTGATGGATTTTCACCTGCTGTGCGCTGACACCGTAATAATCGTCCATTTTCTTCCACTCGTTCTTCACCTCTTTCTTCCGGTTTTCCGTACGCGGAAAAACCGTATCGGGCGAAACCCATACCCGCTTGACGGCACGCACAAAAGGCAGGTCCAGAAACGACTGAGCTATTCCTTCGCTGGGCACTTCCATCACTACGGTATTGTTCCATTTACTGGATGTTACCAGTTTTCCTCCCAACTGTACCAGGCGGGCAATGTATTCCTTGCAGACCGGCAAGTCGGTAGAATCGACACCCAATCCTTGTCTTTCACGTCTTTGCAAAGCCTTTTCGGACAGGAATTCCTCCGGGCGGTCCAATGAATAAACGGTAGGGTTCTTATCAGTCAGTTGTACCCTGAATTTGTAACTCTCCTGAGCCGGAACCAGCAACGTACAGGCCAGCATACCGAGCAACAGCACAATCTTTCTACACATGTTTCTTCTTTTCACAATGATTAAGCGGGTGCAAAGATACGATTTTTCGGCCGATAAAAGACGTTACGATACCGAATTTCAGCCGAATCACGTGACAGGCCACCGATGATTGGAACCGAACGGAAAACGAACGGACATCTGGTGCAAGACGAACGGACGTTTTACTCAAGACGAACGGACATCTTGCCTGAAACGAACGTTTGTTTTGACGGACACGTCTCCACGTTCGAAAAAAGCGGGGAAACACCCCTCTATCCCCAAGGACCAAGAAGACTTCGCGACCGGCAAAGCAAATGTTAAAACCTCCCTGCGCCACCCGTTTTCCGAAGAATTTTCGTATTTTAGAGACATCTTTTCCTACAGCTGATTGTCTAACTCTAAATATCGAAGCGTATGAGAAAGTATTTGGCAGAAATGATAGGCACCATGGTGCTTGTCTTGATGGGATGCGGTAGCGCCGTATTTGCCGGAAGCATGGCCGGAACGGTAGGCGCCGGAGTAGGAACCCTGGGAGTTGCCTTGGCTTTCGGACTATCCGTTGTGGCCATGGCCTATACCATTGGAAGCATTTCGGGATGCCACATCAACCCGGCCATCACCCTGGGGGTGTGGATGTCGGGACGGATGAGCAACAAGGACGCCTCGATGTACATGCTTTTCCAGGTGATAGGTGCCTTGCTAGGCTCATTCATCCTCGCCCTACTGGTTTCGACGGGCGGATTTGACGGTCCTACCACCACAGGGTCGAATACCTTCGACATGGGAGAAACCGCCCAGGCCTTCATTGCCGAAGCCGTCTTCACCTTCATCTTCGTCCTGGTAGTTCTGGGGGCTACCGACGAAAAGGGCGGTGCCGGAAACCTGGCAGGACTCGCCATCGGTCTGACACTGGTCCTGATTCACATCGTCTGCATCCCCATTACAGGCACTTCCGTCAATCCGGCCCGTAGCATCGGCCCGGCACTGGTAGAAGGCGGACAAGCCCTTTCACAGCTGTGGTTGTTCATTGTCGCTCCGTTCCTGGGAGCCGCCTGTAGCGCACTGGTCTGGAAATTCTTTACGGCCGGACGCAAGTGACGCGCCCAGCAAACCTTATTTCCGGGCGGAACCCCATCAGCAGCCTGCCGGGAATCCGCCCGGACCAGTATCCAAACCCTGTCAGCCGGAACAATTCTAAAACCAAACCTTAAATTTATACACGCTATGGACCAATTGCTATTCTGGGTTATACCCGTCGCTTCTATCCTGGCCCTCGGTTTTGCCTGGCACTTCCACCGCCAGATGATGAAAGAGAGCGAAGGAACTCCTCAAATGATGAAGATTGCCGCCGCCGTACGCAAAGGCGCCATGTCTTACCTGAAACAGCAATACAAAATCGTCGGGATGGTCTTCCTCGGACTGGTAATCCTGTTCTCCATCATGGCCTACGGCTTCGATGTACAGAACCATTGGGTACCGGTAGCCTTCCTGACCGGCGGATTCTTCTCCGGACTTTCCGGATTCCTGGGCATGAAGACCGCTACCTATGCTTCCGCACGTACCGCCAATGCCGCACGCGCCTCGTTGAACAGCGGTCTGCGCATCGCTTTCCGTAGCGGAGCGGTCATGGGACTGGTAGTGGTCGGACTCGGATTGCTCGACATTTCCTTCTGGTATCTGTTGCTGAATGCCGTGATTCCGGCGGACACACTGACCCCGACCCACAAACTCTGCGTCATCACCACGACCATGCTGACCTTCGGTATGGGTGCCTCTACGCAAGCCCTGTTCGCCCGTGTCGGTGGAGGTATCTATACGAAAGCCGCCGATGTAGGAGCCGACCTGGTAGGTAAGGTAGAAGCCGGTATTCCGGAAGACGACCCGCGCAACCCTGCCACCATCGCCGACAATGTAGGCGATAACGTAGGCGATGTAGCCGGTATGGGTGCCGACCTGTACGAAAGCTATTGCGGTTCCATCCTGGCCACCGCCGCCCTCGGAGCCGCCGCTTTTATCCATAGCGGTGATACCCTCATGCAATACAAGGCGGTGATTGCCCCGATGCTGATTGCGGCAGTAGGTATCCTGCTTTCCATCATCGGTATCTTCGCCGTACGTACCAAAGAAAACGCGACCATGAAAGACCTGCTCGGGGCCCTGGGCTTCGGAACCAATCTCAGCTCGGTACTGATTGTCGTGGCTACCTTCTTCATTCTCTGGCTATTGAAGCTGGATAACTGGATGTGGATTTCCTGCTCGGTTGTCGTCGGTCTGCTGGTGGGTATCGTCATCGGACGTTCCACGGAATATTACACCTCCCAATCCTACAGGCCCACCCAAAAGCTGAGTGAAAGCGGAAAGACCGGTCCGGCCACCGTCATCATTTCCGGTATCGGTCTGGGAATGCTTTCCACCGCCATCCCGGTCATTGCCGTGGTAGTAGGTATCATCGCCTCTTACCTGTTTGCCTCGGGCTTCGATTTCAGTAACGTAGGCCTCGGCCTTTACGGCATCGGCATCGCGGCGGTAGGTATGCTTTCTACCCTGGGTATCACCCTTGCCACCGACGCTTACGGTCCGATAGCCGACAACGCCGGCGGTAATGCCGAGATGTCGGGCCTGGGTGCCGAAGTGCGTAAACGTACCGATGCCCTCGATTCCTTGGGAAATACCACCGCCGCTACCGGCAAGGGATTCGCCATCGGCTCGGCCGCCCTGACCGGTTTGGCGTTGCTGGCTTCATACATCGAAGAAATCCGTATCGGTCTCACCCGCATCGGCACGACCGAAATCACGGTAGGCGGGACCTCCGTCCCCTTGCAGGACGCGACGTTCTTCGATTTCATGCACTACTATGACGTTACGCTGATGAATCCGAAGGTCTTGTCGGGCATGTTCATCGGCTCCATGATGGCCTTCCTGTTCTGCGGTCTGACCATGAATGCCGTAGGACGTGCCGCCGCCCACATGGTAGACGAGGTACGCCGCCAGTTCCGCGAAATCAAGGGAATCCTGACCGGCGAAACGGAACCCGATTACGCCCGTTGCGTAGCCATCTCCACCAAGGGTGCCCAACGTGAGATGGTGGTACCTTCGCTCATCGCCATCATCGCTCCTATCCTGACCGGCATCGTCTTCGGTGTACCCGGTGTATTGGGATTGCTGATAGGTGGCCTGAGTAGCGGTTTCGTGCTGGCTATCTTCATGGCCAACTCCGGCGGAGCGTGGGACAATGCCAAGAAGTACGTGGAAGAAGGCAACTTCGGCGGAAAAGGAAGTGACGTACACAAGGCGACCGTTGTAGGCGATACCGTGGGCGACCCGTTCAAAGACGCCTCCGGCCCGAGCCTGAACATCCTCATCAAACTGATGAGCATGGTGGCCATCGTCATGGCCGGTCTGACCGTGGCCTGGAGCATCTTCTGATACAAGAACCATTGGTCTCCAATACTACCGGAAAAGCCGCTGACCGATTCGAGTCGACGGCTTTTCTCGTATTCCTGAAATTTTCTCCGTCCGCATTCCTAAAAAACATCCAAAGAAAACGACATTTATCCATCCTGTTTTTGACAAGTTTTACCTTTCCTTTCCCACAGGTTTACCGTATTTTCCGTACCTTTGCACCGACTAAAATAGAGAGTTACTTTTATATCAACCACTTAGCAATAAAAAGAGTTTTATGTCGCAAAATGGAACAATCAACGAACTAGGAACTGAACGTATCGGAAAACTACTGACACAATACGCGGTTCCAGCCATCATCGCCATGACGGCCTCTTCCCTTTATAACATGGTAGACAGCATCTTCATCGGTCACGGTGTAGGTCCCTTGGCCATCTCCGGACTGGCCGTCACCTTCCCCTTGATGAACCTGGCCGCCGCGTTCGGGTCGCTGGTCGGTGTAGGTGCCTCCACACTGATTTCGGTCAAACTGGGACAGAAGGACTACGATACCGCCCACAAGATTCTGGGAAACGTAGTCGTACTGAACCTCCTTATCGGTATCGTGTTCACCATCGTCACACTGGCTTTTCTCGACCCCATCCTTTACTTCTTCGGCGCCAGCAAGGCTACCCTCCCCTATGCCCGCGACTATATGGTCACCATCCTGTTGGGTAACGTAGTCACCCACATGTACCTCGGGCTCAACTCCGTACTCCGCTCGGCCGGCCATCCCCAGAAAGCCATGCTGGCCACCATCTTCACGGTAGTGGTCAACACGATACTCGACCCTGTCTTCATCTACGGTTTCGGTTGGGGAATCCGCGGAGCCGCCATCGCCACCATCCTGGCACAAATCCTGTCGCTCATCTGGTTGTTCAAGATATTCTGCAACAAAAACGAGGTGCTACACTTTCACCGGGGCATCTACCGGCTGAAACGGGTCCTGGTGGAAAACATCATCGGCATCGGTCTGGCCCCTTTCTTCATGAACGTAGCGTCCTGCTTCATTGTCATCCTCATCAACAAGGGATTGAAGCTGTATGACGGCGATTTGGCCATCGGTGCCTTCGGTATCGTGAACCGTATCTCTTTCCTTTTCGTCATGATTGTCATGGGCTTGAACCAAGGCATGCAACCCATCGCCGGATACAACTTCGGAGCCAAGCAATACCACCGGGTGAACCAGGTCATGAAACTGACGGTCATCGCGGCCACCCTCATCACCACCACCGGATTCCTGGTCGGCGAGCTCATGCCCAAACTGGCCGTTTCCGCCTTCACCAACGATGAAACCCTGATCAACATCTCCGCCCAGGGACTTCGGATTGTCGTGATGTTCTTCCCCATCATCGGTTTCCAGATGGTCACCTCGAACTTCTTCCAGAGTATCGGAATGGCACGGAAGGCCATCATCCTGTCACTGAGCCGCCAAGTACTGATTCTGATTCCTTGCCTGATCATCCTTCCGATGCTCTGGGATGCCAAAGGAGTATGGCTCAGCATGCCTATCTCCGACGCGGCGGCCAGCATCATTGCGGCCATCATGCTCTACAAGCAGTTCCAGACCTTCAAGCGTCATGCCATCGAACAGGGCCTGACTATCGATAAGCAATAAATTCGGCAGAAAAAAGTTCCTACAACTGGGAACAATATAAAAAAATTGTATATTTGTCAAGGAGTAACAAAGGACAACGATATGAACGAGCACTATGTAATCAATCTTGGCCGCCAGTTAGGAAGCGGCGGAAAAGAAATCGGTGAAAAACTGGCAAAAGAATTAGGAATCGCTTTCTACGACAAGGAACTCATCAACCTGGCCTCCAAAGAAAGCGGCCTCTGCAAGGAATTTTTTGAAAAGGCGGACGAGAAAGCTTCCCAGAGCCTGCTGGGCGGTCTCTTCGGCTCGCGTTTCCCGTTCATTACGGAAGGTGCCTACCCATATAATTCTTACCTGAGCAACGACTCGTTGTTCAAGATACAGAGCGATGTCATCCGCCAGCTGGCCGAACAACAATCCTGCCTCTTCGTAGGACGGTGCGCCGACTATATCCTGCGCGACCATCCCCGGTGCTGCAACGTCTTTGTTTCCGCTTCCCCCGAGGCCCGTATCGAACGCCTGATGCGCCTGCATCACATCACCGCCGAGAAAGCGGAAGAGCTGATGGAGAAAGCCGACAAGAAACGCTCCACCTATTACAACTACTACAGCTACAAGACCTGGGGAGCCGCCGCCACGTATCACTTGTGCATCGACTCATCGGTATTGGGCATCGAAGGAACAATCGACTTCATCAAGCAGTTTGTCAAATTGAAATTGCAGCTTCCCTGACAATTCCCGTTCCGACGGATTACCTTTCCGTCAGGACATTCCCCAAAGAATAAAGAAACACCGGCTCCAACCAGGAACCGGTGTTTTTCGGTAAATGGGCCCGGACAATTCTTCCAGGCCCCATTATTCTTCGTCACTTATTCATTCATCAGATATTCCTTGAACGATGCAAAATCCTTGCTCATCGGAATACTCTGCTTGGTTCCGCGCATGAAAGCCTGAAGCTTTTCGGGTATTTCCACCTTACGGCCGATGATGCCTTCCACCGTCTGGAGGAACTTGGCCGGATGGGCAGTTTCCAGGAATACACCGACTTCGTCCGGAGCCAGTCCTTCGGCCAAAGCCCGGTAGCCGCAGGCACCGTGCGGGTCGAGCAGGTAACCGGTTTCATCGTATACCTGACGGACCGTTTCGCGGATCTGTTCATCGGTATAGGTGGCTCCGCTGATTTCAGCGGCAATGGCGTCATGGCTGCCCCCGTACAAATCGAGCACACGGGCGAAGTTGCTCGGGTCGCCCACATCCATGGCATTCGCGATGGTAGCGATGGAAGGACGCGGATTATACTGGCCGGTCTTCAGGTACTGGTAGAAGATATCGTTCCGGTTATTGGCCGCGATAAAACGCTTCACCGGCAATCCCATCCGTTTGCCGAACAGGCCGGCCGTAATGTTACCGAAGTTACCGCTCGGTACACAAACCACCAGGTTATCGGCCAGGTTCCGGCGCTTCATCTGGGCGTATGCATAGAAATAGTAGAAAGCCTGCGGCAGGAAACGGGCCACATTGATGGAGTTGGCCGAAGTCAATTGCATGTGGGCGTTCAACTCCTCGTCCATGAAGGCGTTCTTCACCAGCGCCTGGCAATCATCGAACGTGCCGTCCACTTCGATGGCGGTGATGTTCCGTCCCAATGTAGTGAACTGCTTTTCCTGAATCTCGCTCACCTTTCCTTTCGGATACAGGACATATACATGGATACCTTCCACACCCAGGAAACCGTTGGCTACGGCACTACCCGTATCGCCCGAAGTAGCCACCAGCACATTCACCTGCTTCTTTCCTTCCTTGCGGATGAAATACCCCAACAGACGGGCCATGAAACGTCCGCCTACATCCTTGAAGGCCAAGGTAGGTCCGTGGAACAGCTCCAGTGAATAGATGTTTTCCTTCACCTTTACGGCAGGGACATCGAAGCTCAACGTGTCGTATACAATCTGCTTCAGGGTATCGGCAGGCACGTCTTCGCCGAAGAAGGCATCCGCCACCCGGTAAGCGATTTCCTGGAAGGAAAGATGTTCTATCTCATCGTAAAAAGACTGGGGGAGCGGCTTTATCTGATAAGGCATGTAAAGGCCCTTGTCAGCCGCCAGACCTTTCACTACGGCTTCCTCCAGCGTAGCGTCGGAAGCCCGTTTGTTTGTGCTATAGTATTTCATATTCGTCAACTTAAAGATTCATAAACAGGTTCATAAACTCATCCTTCTCCATCATGCCGTAAGCGCCCTGTTGGCAGGATTCCTCGTCGTATGTCTGTACGGAATCCGGAACAATGCCAGGATAATAAATCAGGAACGGCACGGGAGTATTGGTATGTGTACGTAGCTCGCAAGGTGTCGGATGGTCCGGCAGGACAGCGATGGCCACCGGTTCCTCCCAGTCCTTCACGGCTTCATAAATGGGTCCCAGTGCCCGGCCGTCCAGGTATTCGATGGTCTTCAGCTTCAGGTCTACATCGCCTTCATGGCCGGCCTCGTCACTTGCCTCGATGTGGAGGTATACGAAATCGTCGGTCTTCAAGGCATCGATGGCCGCCTGCGCCTTTCCTTCATAGTTGGTCGTATACAGGCCGGTAGCTCCTTCTACATCGATGCAACGCAAGCCCGCGTAGCGTCCGATACCTCGAATCAGGTCGACCGCCGTAATGACCGAGCCTTTCCGGATAGCCGGATACTTCTGTGAAAGCGGCTCCATCTTCGGACGATACCCCGGGCTCCACGGCCAGATGCTGTTGGCAGGGTCTTTTCCTTCGGCCATCCGCTTCAGGTTCAACGGGTGACCGGCCAGCAATTCCTGTGATTTCAGAATCAGACCGTTCAACAGGTCGGCCGTTTCCTGTGCCTCCGGACAGAGCGGTTTCACCAGGTTCGACCGGAAGGGTTGCAACGGGATGTCGTGCGGAGGGACACAGGCCACGCGCTTGTCGCCTCCCTTTATCACCAACAGGTGGCGGTACTGGACACCGGTATAGAAATGAATCCGGTCGTGCCCCAGCTTTTCGTCCAGGAACTTGATCAGCACATCGGCTTCTTCGGTCGTGATGTGACCGGCCGAGTGGTTCTTCAGCGTCTCTCCTTCCACACAGATGATGTTACAACGCATGGCCATGTCACCCGGTTCCAGGTCGACACCGATGCTAGCAGCTTCCAGTACTCCCCGCCCCTCGTATACTTTCGGCAGGTCATATCCCATGACGGACATGTTGGCCACCTCGCTTCCCGGATGGAAGCCGTCGGCCACGGTCTTGAGCATACCGGTACGTCCCAGGCTGGCCAGCTTGTCCATATAAGGTGTATGTGCGTATTGCAGCAAAGTCTTGTTTCCCAAAGACGGTACTTTCCAGTCGGCCATACCGTCCCCCAAAATAATCAGATGTTTCATAATCCTAAATGTTAGCGATGCTCATGATGTCAGCGAACACACCGGCCGCGGTCACACCGGCACCGGCACCGTATCCCTGAATCAGCATCGGGTATTCGTTATATCGTTCAGTTGTCAGCAGAATTATATTGTTACTTCCTTCCAGGGTATAGAACGGATGGTCGTGCCCCACTTCCTGCAGGGAGACCGTTCCCTTGCCGTCTTCCAGCTTGGCCACGAAACGCCAGCGTTTGTCTTCGGCCTCCAGTTTCTGGCGTTGTTTCTCGAAATCGGCATCCAGTTGCGGAATCTTGGTCCAGAAATCGTCCAGGGTACCTTCGAAGAATTCATCCGGAATGAACAGGTGTTTCACCACGTCTTCCTGGTTCAGGCGGTAACCGGCTTCACGGGCCAGGATGACCAGTTTCCGGATGACGTCCTTTCCGCTCAGGTCGATGCGCGGGTCCGGCTCGGAATAGCCTTCCTCCTTGGCTCTGCGGATGGTTTCGCTCAACGGGACTTCCGCGCTCAAGGTATTGAAGATGTAATTCAACGTACCGCTCAGCACCGCTTCAATCTTCAGAATCTTATCACCGCTGTTTATCAGGTCGTTGATGGTATTGATGACCGGAAGTCCGGCACCTACGTTCGTCTCGAAGAGGAATTTCACCCCACGCTGGCGGGCTATCTGCTTCAGTTCCGCATAGATTTCATAATCCGAAGAGGCGGCTATCTTATTGGCGGCCACCACCGAAATGTTGTGCTTCAGGAAGTCCTTGTACAGGCCGGCGATTTCCGGGCTTGCGGTACAATCCACAAACACCGAATTGAAGATGTTCATACCGATGACCTCGTCGTGTAGCAACTGGGTGCACGACGGTACCCCCTTCTCGTCCAGTTCCTGGCGGAAGTTCGCCAAATCGATGCCCTGGCGGCAGAAGTACGCCTGATGTCCGTTGGCGATGCCTACGACTCTCAGCATCAGTCCGCGTTCCTTCTTCAAGCGTTCCTGCTGGCCGTGAATCTGCTCCAACAGGCTATGGCCTACGGTTCCGATACCGCAGACGAAAAGATTCAGCACCTGATATTCCGAAAGAAAAAAGGAGTCGTGAATCACGTTCAGGGTCTTGCGGAGCGAAGCGCCGTCTACCACAAACGAGATGTTGGTCTCTGAAGCTCCCTGTGCGCATGCGATGACATTGATACCGTTCCGTCCCAACGTACCGAACAGCTTCCCGGCGATACCCGGCGTATGTTTCATGTTCTCGCCTACAATCGCTACGGTAGCCAGTCCGCCTTCCACCTTCATCGGGCTGATTTCACCCATTTCGATTTCCTTGGCGAATTCCTCGTTCAGCAGGGAGCATGCCAGTTCGGCCTCTCCGTTTCGTACACCGATGGAAATGGAGTTCTCGGAAGAAGCCTGCGAAACCAGGAACACGCTGATGCCGTTCTCGGCCAGCGCACGGAACAGACGGTGGTCCACTCCGATGACACCCACCATGCCCAGACCGGTCATGGTAATCAGACACGTATCGTTGATGGACGAGATACCCTTGATGGCCTTCGAGAAATGGTCGGCCTCCTGCTTGATGATGGTTCCCGGAGCGTCCGGATTGAACGTATTCTTGATGAGAATCGGAATATTCTTGTGGCACACCGGATAGATAGTCGGCGGATAAACCACCTTCGCGCCGAAGTTACAGAGCTCCATCGCCTCCACGTAGCTCAATTCCGTTATCGGATAAGCCGTACTGATGACGCGCGGGTCGGCCGTCATGAAGCCGTCCACATCGGTCCAGATTTCAAGGATATCGGCTTCCAGCGCGGCCGCAATGATGGAAGCGGTATAATCGGAACCTCCCCGGCCCAGGTTCGTAATCTCACCGGTATTCTTGTCGCTGGAAATGAATCCGGGCACCACCGACACCTGCGGAAGTTCCCTGAAAGCTTCCTTCACCAGCTGGGTGGTCAGTTCCGAATCCAGGATATGTCTGTTATGCTTCTTTTCGGTCTTGATGAAAGTACGTGAGTCGAACCACTGGGCATTCTTGATCAGGGCGGTGACGATGATGGACGAAAGGCGTTCGCCGTAGCTTACGATGGTAGCGGAGGTCTTCGGCGACAAGTCACGAATCAGGTAGATGCCCTGGAAGATATCCTTCAGCTCGCTCAGGAGTTCGTTCACTTGGTCCAACAGGATTTCACGTTGTTTCCCGGCCGGTATCACCGTATAGACCATTTCGATGTGGCGATTGACGATTTCCTTCATTTCCTTTTCGTAAGCCGAATCGCCCGCCGTAGCCATCTTCGAGGTATTAATCAACTTGTCCGTAATTCCCCCCAATGCGGAAACGACCACAATCACCTTTTCATCAATTGCCTCAACAATCTTTTTCACACTCGACATGCTGTTGACGGAACCTACAGACGTTCCACCGAATTTCAATACTTTCATAGGTATACACAATTATTTTACACTTTCCGCTCCCCGGTGAGGAAGAAAAAGCCGGAAAAAAATCAGAATAAATAATAAGATAGAAATAAATGCTTACGTCCGTAAGCGTGTATCACGTAGAAACACCAATATACAATCCTTACCCCCGAGGGGTAGTCCCTGAGAAGAAAGAGGTGGCGGTCAAGAAACGCCCCATCCCCATGGTTGTGATATGGATGTTGAAAATTGTCATATTGTGTAATTTTATAGCGTGGCAAATATAAGAACATTTTTCTACAAACAAACTTATTTCCGCTATTTTTTTTCACCAAATAGCGAGAAATTGTAACATTCTTTCGTTCATGAAACATGAAGGTAAGAATTAGGGTCAGTAAAGACAATGGTTTATAAATGTAAATTTACCGCCAGCACCGGGCCCGGACACCCGGATTACCCCATCACCCACCTGGCGGCTCTCGGGAAAGCCCTGTAGCATCCCGCTACAAGGCCCCAGGCCACCGTGAATACCAGCAGGGCCGTGACAGGAACCCGTAACGGTACAGGCAAACCCAGATTGTCCACCACCAGATAACCGGTACCCACCAGGAAGTAGTGAATCAGGTAGATACCCAATCCGCACCGGGTCAGGTTGGCCAGGGCACGGACAAGGAAAGCCGATGTTATCTTCACCTTCTGTGCCAGAAGCCAGACCGCTACGGTCATCATCATCACATTGGGCGAGCAGTACAGGAAGAAAAGTTCTACCTGGCGTTCGGTGGCATCCGGCCGGGCGGTCATTTCGCGGAACCCGTCATAAGTGACGGCATAGCCGACGGCGAACAGGATGATGGAGAGGCCGATGGTCTTTCCCGCCGAGAGTCGGTTGCCGGTATCTTTCAGGTATGAACCCAGAAGCAGGTAGCCGCAGAAGCCGGAGAAATAATAGAGGATTCCGAAATCGTTCCAGGCACACGTGCCGCCGAGGTTCTCGGAGAGGAATTCCCGGCAATAAGGCAGGAATAGCGTAATGCACCACAAGCCCAGGAAAATCCGGATCTGTTTCTTCGAGGCCTGTTTCACCCAGGCAGAGAAGAACGGCAAGTACAGGTACAGGCCCAGCAACATGTAGATGTACCACAAGTGGACGGTGTACGTATGGAAGTTGAAGGGAATCATCCACAGGTTGTGCAGGCTATCGCCCAGGCTTTGCGAAGGGGATTCGCCGGCGTAGGCGAACATTCTGGAGAGGATGGAGCTGTCCAGCCCGACAAGGCCGGTCAGCCACGGGAAAATGGTGTACAGGAAAGACCAGACGACGAAGGGTACCAGTACGCGCATCATCCTTTTCTTGTAGAAGGGGCCGGTTTCCTCGCGCACGGGGAGCAGGAGCATACCGGTCAGCATGACAAACAGGGGGACGCACGGACGCAGGAACGCTCCGTAGATGCTTCCCCAGAAATTGTATTCCGGATTCGAGCGGGCTTCGGGTGAAACGTTGAAGGGGTCGGCGCAATGGATGCAGATAACCATCAGGATAGCAATCAGGCGAAGAAAATCCGCCCATACGATACGGTTCGTGTCTTTCATGTCTTTTGATTTCTTTGGGTGGGTTGAAAATACCTTGGTTTCCGGTTGCAAAAGAAGGCATTCCCGCCGATATTTCCAACAGTGTCCGGGTTTTTGTACGCGAAGTCTGGCCGGCGGAACAACTAAATCGGACGATGATGCCGGATTTTAACGGACAAGTTGTACTTTTGCAGGGTAACCTTAAAGAAAACTCTACATGAAAAGAATCGCATTACTGATCGGTTGTTGCCTGTTCGTCGGATGCCTGTGCGCTTCGCCGATAACGGGATTGCTGGAACGGATAGACCCGGGAGCCTCGTCCAGGTTCCGGATTGAGCTTCGGAAAGCGGAGCATGACTTCTTCGAGCTGGACCAGCAGGGTGACAAGGTCGTGGTCCGAGGAAACAATTACGTGAGTATCGCTACCGGCATCAACTGGTACCTGAAATATTATGCGGGCATCCATCTGTCCTGGAACAACATGCGGGCGGATTTGCCGGATGTCTTGCCGAAAATAACCCGCAAGGAACGCCACAAAACCACGCTTCCCTACCGGTATGACCTCAATTATTGCACCTTCTCCTATAGCATGGCTTTCTGGGACTGGGACCGCTGGGAACAGGAAATCGACTGGATGGCCTTGCACGGCATCAACCTGCCCCTGGCGATGGTCGGGACAGATGTGGTCTGGAGGAATGTCTTGCTGGATTTGGGCTATACCGAAAAGGAAGTCGGCGATTTCATTGCCGGGCCGGCTTTTCAGGCATGGTGGCTGATGAACAACCTGGAAGGATGGGGAGGACCGAATCCGGAAAGTTGGTATGCCCATCAGGAAAAGCTTCAGAAACGTATCCTGAAGCGGATGCGCGAGTACGGCATCCATCCCGTATTGCCGGGTTACTCGGGCATGGTACCGCACAACGCGAAGGAGAAACTGGGGCTGGATGTGGCCGACCCGGGCATCTGGTGCGGCTATAACCGTCCGGCTTTCCTGCAACCTACCGACCCGAACTTTGAACGTATCGCCCGTTTGTATTACAAGGAGCTGACCCGCCTGTACGGCAAGGCGGATTATTACAGCATGGACCCGTTCCACGAAGGGGGAAGTACCGCCGGCGTGGACCTGAATCTGGCTGGACAGGCCATCTGGAAGGCCATGAAGCGGGCCAATCCCCGTTCGGCCTGGGTGGTTCAGGCGTGGGGAGCCAATCCGCGGCCGGACATGATCAAGGACTTGCCGGCTGGCGATGTGGTGGTGCTCGACTTGTTTTCCGAGAGCCGTCCCCAGTGGGGCGACGCGTCCTCCACCTGGTACCGCAAAGAAGGTTTCGGACCGCACGACTGGCTGTATTGCATGTTGCTGAACTACGGGGGAAACATCGGTCTGCATGGCAAGATGGCCCACGTCATCCATGCATTCTACAAGGCCAAGGAAAGCCCCTTCGGTGAAAGGCTGAAGGGGGTAGGCATGACGATGGAAGGTATCGAAAACAATCCCGTGATGTACGAACTCCTGTGCGAACTCCCTTGGCGTGCGGAACGGTTCTCCAAGGACGAGTGGCTGGCCGGCTACGTCAAGGCCCGTTACGGGAAATCGGACGAAAAGGTTCAGCAGGCCTGGCAGATGCTGAGCAATTCCATCTACAATTGTCCGGCATCGTCGGTGCAGCAGGGCACCCACGAATCGGTCTTCTGTGCCCGTCCTTCCTTCCATACCTATCAGGTCTCCAGTTGGTCGGAGATGTCGGATTATTACCGGCCGGAGGATATCATCAAGGCCGCCGGGCTGATGCTGGAGCATGCCGAATCCTTCCGTGGAAACGATAATTTCGAATACGACCTGGTGGACATCGTGCGGCAGGCGGTGGCCGAGAAGGGCCGTCTGGTCTACCCGGTGGTCATCAGTGCCTTCCGCTCCGGCGACAGGGAGCTGTTCCGGGCGGCTTCTTCCCGTTTCCTCGATTTGATTTTGTGTCAGGACAGGTTGTTGGCCACCCGTCCGGAGTTCAAGATCGGCCGCTGGATTGGCATGGCGCGCGCCCTCGGACAGACGGAGGCGGAGAAAGACCTGTATGAGTGGAACGCCCGTGTACAGGTCACTACGTGGGGCAACCGCATAGCCGCCGATGAGGGCGGATTGCGCGACTATGCCCACAAGGAATGGAACGGACTGCTCCGCGATTTCTATTACCTGCGTTGGAAAACCTGGTTCGATGAACTGGCCGCCCGCCTGGAAGGAAAACCTTCCGCCGAAATCGATTTCTATGCGTTGGAGGAACCTTGGACATTACAGCATAACGCCTATCCGGCACAAGCGGAAGGCGACCCCATCGAGGTGGCCGGCGAGGTGTATCGGTCGATTGTGCGGTGAAGGGCTTCTTAATAAAATGTAAAATAAGATGCTTCGTTCATGCCACGTGTCAAAAGACAAGAAATTCTTTTATCTTTGTAATCGATACAAATTTTAAAAGTCAATTGTTATGAAGAAGAATTTTATTTTCCTGCTATTCTTCACTTTCTTTTCTTTGACAGGAATAGCGCAAGACAAGAGTTATCAGTTGTCCAGCCACATACTGGACATTCATACCGGAAAACCGGCTCCAGGGGTAACTATTAGTTTGAGCAGACAGGATACTTCGGGCCGATGGAGCGTGATAGAGGAGCGCAAGACCGATGAGAACGGACGGGTGAAAGATTTTCTGGAAGCTACTCCCGAAGGTCATCCGGGAATCTATAAGCTGACGTATCAGGTAGGACCTTATTTCGAAGCACAGGGACAGGACTCTTTCTATCCGTTCATCGAGGTCGTTTTTCAGATAAAGGACAATGCGCATTATCATGTTCCTATCACGCTCTCACCCTACGGTTATTCCACCTACCGGGGGAATTGATGGGGATGATTCTCCGGCAAGTATGCCTGCCGGGGCTTTGGGGTCTGTAAACTCATGTAGGGACGCACGGCTCGTGCGTCCGTTTCTTTTAAGGAGTCGACTTTACCGCAAAAACACCACCTGAAATGCCGCAAAAACACCACTTGATACATTTGTTACAAACGTATTTGTATCACAGAACCTTTGATTTTCTAAATGTAGCCGGCGTGGATGTGGCCGGACGCACGAGCCGTGCGTCCCTACAACGATAAAAAAGCTAACCTCTTACTTCTCGGTAAGCGATTAGCTTTTTTTGCGTGCGCCTGATAGGACTCGAACCTACACGTCTCACGACACCAGATCCTAAGTCTGGCGCGGCTACCAATTACGCCACAGGCGCAGAAAGGAATTGTTTTCCTTTAGCGGGTACAAAGATAGGACAAGTTTTTGAAACCACCAAATATTGCGCTCAATTCTTTAAGGCTTCGCTCAATTCTTCAAGATTTCGCAAGCCTTTTCTATCATCGTGTCTTTACCCCGTTGCATGTCCTCGCTCGTCATATCCACCTTGATGTCCGGGTCGATGCCGAACTCCAGCTGGTTCATGTCCGTATCGTACATGGGGCTGGCCGAGAAACGGATGGACCAGCCGTTCGGAATTTCCGAGCTGAACGGGAGGCCCGAACCTCCTCCGGTCTTGTCGCCCACGATGGTGACCAGCGGGAGCTGGCGCATGCAGTTCACGAAATCGTTCGTGGCGCTGAACGAGCGTCGGTTGGCCAGCACCACCGCCTTCTTCTGCCACCGGATGCCCGTAGAAGGTTCCAGGTAGACCGGAGCAGGGTCGGAAAAGTCATCGTGTCCGGGGCCCGTCTTGTGCGTCATGTAGCCCACCAGCACCTTTTCGTTCGTGAAACGTCCGGCCAGCCGTTGGGCCGTAGTAAGGTTTCCGCCTCCGTTGTCGCGCACGTCGATGATCAGTCCGTCGCAGATGGCCAGCCGGTTCAGGGTCTGGTCCAGGTTCCCGTCGCCGATGCCGTTGGAGAAGCTGGAGCAATAGATGTAGCCGATGTTGTTTTCCAGTATCTGGTACGTCAGGCCGGAAGAGATGGTATAATCTTTTCCCAGGTAATTGCTCTGGATGCTGTCGCTGAAGTTGTGCGGGTAGCTGTCGAACCATTCCCGGTATTGCGAGGTGGCCATCGAGCTGCTCAGGTTCACGTGACCGTCACGAAGCTCGTTCACCATGTCCGAGAGGACCTCGAACAGGGCCTCCGACGACATGTCCGGAGCGATGCGTTTGGCGTACCGTTCGTGCACCTCGTCCCAGTCCAGGCCGTACACCTCCTGCTTGTAGTCCAGGAAACAGTATTGTTGGTCGATGATGCGCCACAACGATTCGAAGTTGGCTTCCGGGCTGTTGCCGGACACCTCTTCGCGGATGCAGGAAATGCCGCACAGGCCGCACATCAGGATAAGAAGAAAGAATTTCAATCGTTTCATAAGGCTTTAGAATGGAGTCTGTTTTTCGGGCATACTGACCTGTCTTTTCTCCCGGAACAGGTACAGGTTCCGCACGAATCCGATGAGGAAATCGTGCGAATACAGGTGGCTTTTCAGATGATTGACCTTCGCCTGGCGGATGTCGCACAGGTAGCCGACGCGCAGGATGGCGCGCGAGACCGGAAAGTCCAGCGTCACCAGCTGCTGGAGTGAGGGCTGGTTATGCACCGAAGTGAATTTTACGTGTTGTCCACCGTTCTTCAGGACAAACAGCTCGTAATAAGACTCTCCGAACTCCGGCGAGAACATGGCTCCCAGCAACGGCAGATTGGCCTGGTAGCGTACGGTCATCGGATAGTTGCCCAGGTGGAACTTGTAGATGAGCATCCCCGAGGCGCCGATGTTTCCGTAGGCCTTGGCCTGAGCCGGGTTGTTGGAGTTGCGGCGGTTGTAGACCACGCCTCCGTTCAGGTCGATGTAGGGGCCCGCCAGCAGCTTCAGGTTTTCACGGAGAGCGAACTGATAGTGAAGGGCGTAGCTCCACGAAACCATGCCCGTGTACATCTCACCGTTCCGGGCCGGGTTCCGGGTCTTCGAGGCCATCACCTGCAGGAGGTGTTGGCCCGATACCTTCCCGTCCATCAGCCGGGTCATGCGCATCCCTTCGTGCATGAACCTCAGTTCGGGTCCCTTGTATTCCAGTGGGGTAAGATACGTATCCAGCACGTTGTTGAATCCCGCGCCGAACAGGGTGCTCCGCAGGATGTACCGCCCTTCGGGGCTTTCCGTACCGGCTCCCGATGCGGGAACCGCCGAGGCGTACAGGCTGTCCTGCCGGGTCTGTGCGTGCAGGGACGTAACCAGTAGCAGCCATATAAGTAAAAGGATATGTCGCATATCAGAACAGTTTCATTTGTCCGTCTTCTTCTTCCGGGTTTTCGGTTCCGTTGTCGGTCTCTTCGGTCACCTCCTCGGCTTCTTCGGCTACAGGCTCCGGCATCCGTACCGGTTCCAGTTCCTCTATCCGGTCCACCTGGAAGGTAGTCAGACGCTTTCCCTTCGCCTTGAAGCTCTTCACGCCGATGAAGTCACTCGCCTCGACGATGAGCGGCTCGCGGAAACTGTCGTGCCCGCCGAATACGACCTGCAGCCGGGCATATACCTGGCAGGAGAGCAGAATCAGCCGGTTGTGCTTGTTCTCGCCCAGGTAATTCTGCCGCTTGGCGGAATTCTCGAACGTGAAGCGTTTCAGGTACGGATAGTTCTGCTGGTCGGCGTCGTACAGGGCGGCGGTCCAGACCTTGTCGGCATCGAACTTCTCGATAATCTGTATATCGGTGTCGTAGTGGTTGTTCAGGTCGAAGTCCGTGGTGTAGAACTCGCCGTTCTTGTGGACTATCAGGATGGTGTCGTCGCTCTGGAACTCGCCCAGGTACTGGCCCCGTCCGTCGTAGTTCAGGCGCAGCACATCGTGGTCGAACCACACCTTCCGTCCGCCCAGGGTAGAGCCTCCGCGTTGTTTCAGGCTGATTTTATGCACGTCGAATTTCGTCAGCAGGTTTCCCATGGACTGGCGTCCCTTGATGTTGATGGAGCTGAAGTCCTTCTCGAACACCAGCTTCTTGATGCGCGGGTTCGGTCGGAGGGTCACCTTGATGACTTCCGCCTCGCCGTTCGGGTTGGCGGTGAAGTACACGATTTTCGAGCCCGGGTTCCCCTGGGTCACGTCGTATTCCCGGTCGCGTATCATCGAGGTGACGTTGAAGCGCTTGATGTAATGGAAGCCTTCCTTCCCGTCGCGGTAGATGACGTTGTAGATGGTGCGTTTGTCGTTCTTCTTGAACACGTTCACGTACAGGATGTTCTTGCCCACGAACAGCTTGTCGCTGATGCGGACAATCTTGTACTTGCCGTCCTTGTAGAAGATGATGACATCGTCGATGTCCGAGCAGTTGCACACATACTCGTCCTTCTTCAGGCCGGTACCGATGAAACCCTCCTCGCGGTTGATGTACAGCTTCTCGTTGGCTTCGGCCACCTTTGTGGCCACGATGGTATCGAAGCTGCGTATCTCGGTCCGTCGGGGGAAGTTCTTTCCGTACTTCTCCTTCAGCTTCCGGTACCAGTCGATGGTATATTCCGTGATGTGGGCCAGGTGGTCGTCTATCTCGGCGATTTCCGCCTTCAGCCTGGCGATGAACTCGTCGGCCTTGTCCTTGTTGAACTTCAGGATGCGTGCCATCTTGATTTCCATCAGCTTCAGGATGTCCTCCTTCGTCACCTCGCGTACGAATTGCGGGTAGAAGGGAGTGAGCCGTTCGTCGATGTGCTCGCAGGCGGCATCCATGTTCTCGGCCTGTTCGAATTCCTTGTCCTTGTAGATGCGTTCTTCGATGAATATCTTCTCCAGCGAGGCGAAGTGCAGGGTCTCCAGGGCCTCGCCGCGCTGGATGTTCAGTTCCTGGCGGAGCAGCCCCAGGGTATTGTCGACCGACTTCTTCAGTACCGCGCTCACCGAGAGGAAATGCGGCTTCTTGTTGTCGATGACACAGCAGTTGGGCGAGATGTTCACCTCGCAATCCGTAAAGGCATAGAGGGCGTCCAGCGTCTTGTCCGACGAGGTTCCCGGTGCCAGATGCACCAGAATCTCCACTTTTCCGGCCGTGTTGTCGTCCACCTTCCGCACCTTGATTTTTCCCTTTTCGATGGCCTTCAGGATAGAGTCTATCAGCGAAGAAGTCGTTTTTCCGTAAGGTATTTCGCTGATGCAAAGCGTCTTGTTGTCAATCTTCGAAATCTTGGCACGCACCCGTACCACGCCGCCCCGTTCGCCGTCGTTGTAGCGTGACACGTCGATGGAGCCTCCGGTCTGGAAATCCGGATAGAGCTGGAACGGCTCGCCGTGCAGGTAAGCGATGGCGGCGTCGCACAGCTCGTTGAAGTTATGCGGCAGAATCTTCGAGGAGAGTCCCACGGCGATACCCTCCACTCCCTGTGCCAGCAGCAGCGGGAATTTCACCGGAAGCGTGACCGGTTCCTTGTTGCGGCCGTCGTAGGAAGCCTGCCATTCGGTGGTTTTCGGATTGAACACCACATCGAGGGCGAATTTGGACAGACGGGCTTCGATGTAACGGGGAGCCGCCGCGCTGTCGCCCGTCAGGATGTTTCCCCAGTTTCCCTGGCAATCGATAAGCAGGTCTTTCTGACCCAGCTGCACCAGCGCGTCGCCTATGGAAGCGTCGCCATGCGGGTGGAACTGCATGGTATGCCCCACGATGTTGGCCACCTTGTTGTAGCGTCCGTCGTCCAGCCGTTTCATGGAGTGCAGGATGCGTCGTTGTACCGGTTTCAGACCGTCGTTGATGTGGGGCACGGCACGTTCCAGGATAACGTACGAAGCGTAGTCCAGAAACCAGTTCTGGTACATACCGCTCAGTTGGTGCTTCACCGCCTCGTCTTTCTGGTCGACCGGCTTATAGTCAGAATGTTCTTCTTTTTCAGGGATCGTATGTTCGTCTTTGTCAAATGTATCTTCGCTCATAGATAGGGTTTAAGTGGAAAAACAACAGGCAAAGATAAGAAAAATCTGCGTGAATCTATTTTTTTCAGAAATAAACCCGTATAAATACCTATTTTAAAAATGTCTTCGGCTTCTTGTGTCTTACATATTTTACTTATGTAAAATGAATGGAATTGGGCTGATAAGTCGTACCCCAAAAAACGAACGTTCGTTTCGAACAAAACATGAGCATGTTTTCATCCACACGTCCGTTCGTTTTTAAGCAAACGTCCGTTCGTTTTTGAGGCCCCCTCCGTTTCTTATCCTTGCCTTTTCATCTCGTTCAGCACAGGGATGGTGAGCGGGATGGCCAGCAGGAACGAGCAGAGGTCGGACACGGCTTGACACATCTCTACGCCCTGAAGCCCCAGGTAAACCGGGAGAATCAGGATGAGGGGAATGAAGAAAAGGCCCTGACGGGCAGAAGAAAGGATGACCGCACGTACCGGCTTGCGGATGGTCTGCAACATCATGTTGCACAGGATGACCCACACCCCCAAAGGAAGCGTGATGAGCTGCCACCGCAAGGCCCGTGTACCGGTCTCGATGACGTGGATGTCATCGCGGAACCACGACACGACTTCGGGCGCGTAGATGTAGCCCACGATGGAACAAATGGCCAGAAAGACCACGCCCAACTTGATGCAGAAAAAGAAACCGGCACGTACCCGCTTGTAGAGCCTGGCACCGTAATTGAATCCGCACACCGGTTGGAACCCTTGTCCGAAACCGATGACGAACGAGTTGATGAACATGCAGATACGGGTGACGATGGACATGCCCGCGATGGCGGCGTCGCCGTAGGCCCCGGCCGATACGTTCAGCAGGATAGTGGCCAAACTGGCCAGTCCCTGCCGGAAGATGGAAGGACTTCCGCCGTAGACGATTTCCTTCAGGAAAGCAGGCTTGGGGGTAAAGTTCCGGTAATGGATGCGGATATTCTCTCCCTTGCGATCCATCAGAATCAGCACCAGGAAGCTGCATATCTGGCTGACAAGGGTAGACCAGGCGGCTCCGGCGATACCCATGTCGAAGACGAAAATCAGCAACGGGTCGAGCCCGATATTCAGTACGGCGCCTATGGTGATGCCGATCATGGCATATACGGCATTCCCCTGGAAACGCATCTGGTTGTTCAGTACCAGCGAAGAGGTCATGAACGGCGCTCCCAACAGCACGATTCCCAGGTAGGATTCGGCGTAGGGGAGGATGGTTTCGGTAGACCCCAGCAACTGGCAGATGGGGGTCAGGAAGAGCAGCCCCAGTGTGGTGATGAATACGCCGCAGATAAAGGCGCAGAAGAATCCGGTAGAAGCCATCTTCTCGGCACTCTCGTAATCGCGGGCTCCCAGCCGCCGGGAAATGAAATTTCCGGATCCGTGTCCGAAGAAGAACCCGATGGCCTGGATGATGGCCATGACGGAGAAGGAAATACCTACGGCGGCCGTAGACTGGGTGTTGATCTGACCTACGAAATAGGTGTCGGCCATGACGTAGAACGAGGTGACGAGCATGCTGATGATGGTCGGTACCGCCAGCGAGCAGATGAGGCGGGGTACCGGCATGGTAGTCATAAGGGTGTATTTATCTGTGCCGGATTGGTTCATTACGTTGAAGATTAGTGGGATATTCAAAAATCGGCGTGAAATTACAGAAAATATTCCAATGCCGGGGAGAAGCGTTCCGAACTTTAATCAAATTTTACAGAAGGACCGGCACGGAAAGACGCCCGTCGCTCTCTTTTCAGGCACGATTTCGGAGAAATGCGGCGAATACATAAGATAAATTAATAGACCAATCGTTCTTTTTTAGGGATAAAGCTGTATCTTTGTGCCCTATTATAGAAGGTAGATAACAACAAAAAATCCAACAAATAACTAGAAAAATGGCACAAGAAGACGTTTTCAAGAAACTTGTTTCACACTGTAAAGAGTATGGTTTTGTATTCCCGTCAAGTGAAATTTATGACGGACTGGGCGCCGTATACGACTACGGACAGATGGGTGTGGAACTGAAAAACAATATCAAACAGTACTGGTGGCAGAGCATGGTGCTCCTGCACGAGAACATCGTAGGCATCGACTCGGCTATCTTCATGCACCCTACCATCTGGAAGGCTTCCGGACACGTAGACGCGTTCAACGACCCGTTGATTGACAACCGTGACTCGAAGAAACGCTACCGTGCCGATGTACTGATTGAAGACCAGATTGCCAAGTACGACGAAAAAATCAATAAGGAAGTAGCCAAGGCCGCCAAGAAATTCGGCGACGCCTTCGACGAGGCTCAGTTCCGTAGCACCAACGCCCGTGTACTGGAACACCAGGCTAAGCGTGACGCGTTGCACGAACGCTACTCGAAAGCCATGAACGCCGGTCCGGACCTGAACGAACTCCGTCAGATCATCCTGGACGAAGAAATTGTCTGCCCGATTTCGGGTACCAAGAACTGGACCGAAGTCCGTCAGTTCAACCTGATGTTCTCTACGGAAATGGGTTCTACTTCGGAAGGTTCCATGAAGGTATACCTCCGTCCGGAAACCGCTCAGGGTATCTTCGTGAACTACCTGAACGTACAGAAGACCGGCCGTATGAAGGTGCCTTTCGGTATCGCCCAGATAGGTAAGGCATTCCGTAACGAAATCGTTGCCCGCCAGTTCATCTTCCGTATGCGTGAGTTCGAACAGATGGAAATGCAGTTCTTCGTAAAACCGGGTACGGAGCTCGAATGGTTCCAGAAATGGAAAGAGACCCGTCTGAAATGGCACAAGGCACTGGGCTTCGGCGATGATCACTACCGTTTCCACGACCACGAGAAACTGGCTCACTACGCCAACGCCGCTACCGACATCGAATTCCTGATGCCGTTCGGATTCAAGGAAGTGGAAGGTATCCATAGCCGTACCAACTTCGACCTGAGCCAGCACGAGAAATATTCCGGCAAGAGCATCAAGTACTTCGACCCGGAAATCAACGAAAGCTACACGCCGTACGTCATCGAGACTTCTATCGGTGTAGACCGTATGTTCCTGAGCGTCATGAGCGCCGCTTACCACGAAGAAACCCTGGAGAACGGCGAAACCCGTGTGGTACTGAAACTTCCTGCTGCCCTGGCTCCGGTGAAACTGGCTGTCATGCCGCTGGTGAAGAAAGACGGTCTGCCTGAAAAGGCCCGCGAAATCATGGACGACCTGAAGTTCCACTTCCATTGCCAGTACGATGAGAAGGATTCTATCGGTAAGCGTTACCGCCGTCAGGATGCCATCGGTACTCCGTACTGTATCACCATCGACCACCAGACCTTGGAAGACAACTGTGTAACCCTGCGTAACCGTGACACCATGGAACAGGAACGTGTGGCTATCTCAGAGTTGAATAACATCATTGCCGACAAGGTAAGCATTACCAGTCTGCTGAAAACATTGCAGTAATAATATATGAGTAAACAGATTCTTTGGCTGGTTGCCCTCCTGCTCACTTTCTCTGTCGGGTTCAGCTCCTGCGCGGAAGACACGCCCACGGCCGACCCGTATGAAAACTGGCAGGCACGCAACGAGCATTACATCGATTCGATAGCGGCCGTAGCTACTACCAACGCTTCCGGAAACTGGGAACGCGTGTTGAACTACAAGCTTCAGTCCCAGAATCAGGGGACTAGCCTGGGGGGAGACTTTGACGTGAACCAGTATGTCTATATGGAAGTGCTGGAACCGGCGGAGGAAGGCGGTATCGCTCCTCTGTTTACGGATAGCGTATCGGTCTATTACCGGGGAGAACTTATCAACGGTGAAGTCTTCGACCAAAGCTATACGGGCGACCTGGATACAGAGGTGCATGAACCGACGACGTTCGCCTTACAGGCTACAACGACCAACGGTCTGACCGACGGACTGATCGTCGGTTGGGTAACGGCTTTGCAACAAATGAAAGAAGGTATGCGGGTCCGTCTGTATATCCCGGCCAATTTGGGCTATGGCTCACAAAGCAAGACTTCCATTCCGGCATACTCTACGCTGATATTCGACCTGAAACTGGAGAAGGTGATTCACCCGATAGGACCTGACGACCGTAGCCGGGCGCTACAGGAAGAATAGAATTTTTCTTTGCGAAGCAAAATAAGCTGGCTCCGGATGCCGATGAAAATCTTTCTACATCAGAGAGTTTCCACCGGTTCCGGAGTTTTTTTGTGTCTGTTTTTCCCGATTCTTTTGTCGGTTTGTCCGATATGTCCTATCTTTGCGGAAATTAAAACGAAACGGAATTGGGACGTATCTTTCAGACATACTGCTTGTTGGTAGCCAGCATCCTGATGTTGGCCGTAGCGGTTTTTCCCCATCACCATCATGCGGAACGTCTGTGTCTGAAGTCTGATTGGTGTACCTGTACGTCCGATGCTTCCTGCGAGGGGCATTGTACACATTCCCCCAATACAGATAATCACGAGTGTACGATTTCGTGCGCCACCCATTTCGCATTCGGTCATCAGCAACTCTCGCGTTCCGATGTTTCTCCTGATTTTACCTTTTCTTTTCTGATTTATCCGATGTTGAGTCTGCTGGAATATTTTCAGACAGGCGTTATTCGAATCGGTAATTCTGATTCCATTTATATAGAAAAGCTGCACAGCCGTCAGTGGATGGCTGCATGGGGGCTTCGTGCGCCTCCTGTTTTCCTTCGCTCTTGAAAAACAACCAGGTTACGAATGCCGTCGGGCATCGGATGAAAGAAACCTGGTTGCAGGGTTAGTTCATTAATTTTGTCACGAAGGAAAACTTTTATTATCAACCATGAAGAAATTTTTTATAGGAGGAGCCTTGTTGCTGTTTATACTAGGCTCTTGTAACAGCCACGCCGGACACAATCACGACCATGAGGCAGAAGGTCACGACCACGAAGCGGAAGCACCGCACGGACACGATGAACATGAACACGGAAATGAACCGGCCGGACATTCCGATGAAATCAGCCTGCCGGCCGCCAAGGCGAAGGCCGCCGGGGTGGTGGCCGAAACGGTCAATCCGGCTCCGTTCCGCCAGGTGATTCCGGTGAGCGGACAGATTCTGGCGGCTCAGGGCGACGACGCTACGGTAGTGGCCACCGCTTCCGGAGTGGTATCTTTCGCACGGAAGCTGACGGAAGGGATGCAGGTAGGGAAAGGAACCGCCCTGGTTTATCTGACCGGCGAACACCTGCAGGAAGGCGACCCTGCCCGGAAAGCCGAAATCGCCTATCGTGCGGCCAAGGAAGAGTATGAACGTGCCGCCAAGCTGGTGGACCGCCAGATTGTATCGCAAAAGGAATTCAATGCCATCCGCGAAGCGTACGAGAACGCGCGGATAGCTTACGAGGCCCTGACACCCGGCGGCGCCGGCAAGGGAACGGCGGTGACCGCTCCGATGGGCGGATACCTGAAGAATTGCCTGGTGAAGGAGGGCGACTACGTGAGTGTGGGGCAACCGCTGATGAGTATCACCCAGAACCGCCGTCTCCAGCTGAAGGCAGAGGTGTCCGAACGCTATTACTCGGCGCTAAAGCAGGTAACTTCGGCCAACTTCAAGCCCCCGTATGACAACCGGGTATACGAACTGGAACAACTGAAGGGCCGGTTGCTTTCTTACGGAAAGACCTCAGGCGACACTTCGTTCTACCTGCCGGTAGTCTTCGAATTCGATAATTGCGGCGACATGGTGCCGGGGTCTTTTGTAGAGGTCTATCTGCTGGGAACCCCACGTACCGGCGTCATCAGCCTGCCCTGGTCGGCCATTACCGAAGAGCAGGGGCTGAACTTCGTTTACCTGCAACTGGACGCCGATTGCTACCGGAAGCAGGAAGTGAAGCTGGGGGCTTCGGACGGTAGCCGTGTGGAGATCCTGTCCGGCCTGAAGGGAGGCGAGAAAGTCGTCACCCAGGGAGCCGTCCATGTGAAACTGGCTTCTGCCAGCAACGCTATCCCGGCGCATACCCATCAACATTAATCCACTTCTTTATTCTTTTGAGCTATGTTGAATAAAATCATACGATTCTCTTTGCAGAACCGTCTGCTTGTATTGGTAGCTTCGGTCCTGTTGTTGATAGGGGGAACCTATACCGCTTTCCATACGGAAGTGGACGTGTTTCCCGACTTGAATGCTCCTACGGTAGTGGTCATGACCGAGGCCAACGGTATGGCCGCCGAAGAAGTGGAGCAACTGGTGACTTTCCCCATCGAGACCGCGGTGAACGGAGCCACGCATGTGCGCAGGGTACGTTCTTCTTCCACCACGGGTTTCTCCGTCGTGTGGGTGGAATTCGATTGGGATACGGACATCTATCTGGCCCGTCAGATTGTATCCGAGAAATTGGCCACCGTAGGCGAAGACCTGCCGGACAATGTGGGGAATCCTACCCTGGGACCTCAATCGTCCATTCTGGGCGAGCTGCTGATTGTGGGCTTGACGGCCGACAGTACTTCCATGCTCGATTTGCGTACGTTGGCCGACTGGACCATCCGTCCGCGCCTGCTTTCTACCGGAGGTGTGGCACAGGTGGCTGTTCTGGGTGGCGACATCAAGGAATATCAGGTATTGCTGCATCCCGAACGCATGAAACATTACGGTGTGACGCTGGGCGAAGTAATGGAAGTTACCCGCAACATGAACCAGAACACCAACGGTGGAGTGATTTATGAATACGGTAACGAATACATTGTGCGTGGCGTACTTTCCACCAACGATGTACGTGAAATGAGCCGGGCGGTCATCAAACGGGTGAACGGAGTACCGGTAGTACTGGAAGACATTGCCGACGTGAAAATCGGTGCCCAGCAACCGAGGCTGGGATTGGCTTCCGAAAAAGGGAAACCGGCGGTGCTGGTCACCGTTACCAAACAACCGAATACGGGTACCATCGAACTGACAGAGCGTCTGGAGGCAGCATTGAAAGACCTTCAGAAGAATCTTCCGCCCGATGTACATGTCTCTACAGACATTTTCCGCCAATCCCGCTTCATCGAAAGCTCCATCAGCAATGTGCAGACTTCCTTGTATGAAGGAGCGCTCTTTGTGGTAATCGTATTGTTCCTTTTCCTGGCCAATACACGTACTACGCTTATTTCTTTGGTTACCTTGCCACTTTCGCTCGTAGTAGCTATTCTGGTACTTCATTACATGGGTTTGAGTATCAATACCATGAGTCTGGGAGGTATGGCCATTGCCATCGGTTCGCTGGTAGACGATGCTATCGTCGATGTAGAAAATGTGTGGAAACACCTGCGTGAAAACCGTCTGTTGCCCGAAGGTAGCCGGAAACCGGTGCGCGAAGTGGTGTTCAACGCTTCCCGTGAGGTGCGTATGCCTATTCTGAACTCTACCCTGATTATCGTGGTCAGCTTCGTACCCTTATTCTTCCTGAGCGGTATGGAAGGACGTATGCTGGTTCCGCTGGGCATCGCGTTCATCGTTTCCCTGTTCGCTTCTACCGTAGTGGCCCTGACGTTGACTCCGGTGCTCTGTAGCTACCTGTTGGGACGGAATTACCGGAAAGAAGGTTTGCCGAAAGAGGCTTTTGTAGCCGTCTGGCTGAAGAAGCATTACGAGAAGGCATTGGTATGGGCCTTGTCGCACAAGCGTTGGGTGTTGGGGAGTACCTTTACCCTGTTTGTGGTGGCCGTAGGGTGTTTCTTTACCCTGGGACACAGCTTCCTGCCTTCCTTCAACGAAGGTTCGTTCACCATCAATATCAGTTCTTTGCCGGGTATTTCTCTGGAAGAGTCCGACAAAATCGGTCGTCAGGCCGAAGAGTTGTTGCTCTCCATCCCCGAAATCCAGACCGTAGCCCGCAAGACGGGACGTGCGGAACTGGACGAACATGCGCTGGGCGTGAATGTATCGGAAATTGAAGCGCCTTTCGAGTTGAAGGACCGCTCTCACGCCGAATTGCTGGCCGAGGTACGCCAGAAACTTTCGGTCATTACCGGAGCCAACATCGAAATCGGCCAGCCCATCAGCCACCGTATCGATGCCATGCTGAGCGGTACGCAGGCCAGTATCGCCATCAAGTTGTTCGGCGATGACCTGAACCGGATGTTCACCCTCGGAAACCAGATAAAGGACGCGATAGCCGATGTGGAAGGTATCGCCGACCTGAACGTGGAACAACAGATTGAACGTCCGGAGCTGAAGATTGTCCCGAAACGGGAAATGCTGGCCAAATACGGCATCTCCCTGCCGCAATTCAACGAGTTCGTGCAGGTGAACATGGCCGGCGAGGTGGTATCGCAGGTCTACGAACAAGGAAAGGCGTTCAATCTGGTGGTCCGTTCGAGCGAGGATAACCGGGGCTCGATGGACCGTATCAAGGACCTGATGATAGACGACGCCGAAGGGAACAAGGTGCCGTTGCTGAACGTAGCCGACGTGGTGTCCGCCATGGGACCGAACACGGTCAACCGGGAGAACGTGAAACGGAAGATTGTGATTTCGGCCAATACAAGCGGACGTGACCTGCGGAGCGTAGTCAACGACATCCAGGAACGTGTGGACCGCAACATCCAGTTGCCCGAAGGGTATCACGTGGAATACGGCGGGCAGTTCGAGAGCGAGCAGGCGGCCAGCAACACGTTGTTGCTCACGTCGCTGATGAGTATCGTGGTCATCTTCCTGTTGCTCTACATGCAATTCCATCACGTGGCCCAGAGCGGAGTCATTCTGCTGAACCTGCCGTTGGCCCTGATTGGAGGGGTCTTTGCCCTGCTGCTCACTTCGGGCGAGGTCAGCATACCGGCCATCATCGGATTCATCTCCCTGTTCGGTATCGCCACCCGTAACGGCATGCTGCTCATCAGCCACTACAACCTGTTGCGCGAAGAGCAGGGAATGGAAGTCCGCCAGAGCATTGTACAGGGTTCGCTCGACCGTCTGAACCCGATTCTGATGACGGCGCTTTCATCGGCGTTGGCCCTGATACCGCTGGCCTTGCGTGGAGACCTTCCGGGCAATGAAATCCAGAGCCCGATGGCGAAAGTCATCCTGGGAGGATTGTTGACCTCCACGTTCCTGAACGCTTTCGTCATCCCGATTGTTTATGAATGGATGCACCGGAAAGAGATAACCGATAACGAATTACCGAATAAAGCATAACGTATGAAACGATACCTTATATGGGGGCTCGGACTGATGTGGTGCGCATCGTCCGTACAGGCCCAACAGATGGAAGAGATTCTGCAATCCGTCGCACAGAACAATGTGGAGCTACAGGCCCGCCAGCAGGAACTGGAGGCCGCCGGACTGGAAATCCGAATGCAGAACAGCCTGGAAGACCCGAGTGTGGAATACAGCCCGTTCTTCCGGAAGGGAGAAAGCGGGATGACGAGTTCCGAGCTGGTGGTGAAGCAGGGATTCGATTTCCCTACCGTGTATGCCGCCCGCGGAAAGGCCGGCAAGCTCCAGCGTTCGGCCTTGGAACGCCAGTGGGACGCGGCCCGTCAAGAGGTGTTGCTCCAGGCCAAGAATCTGTGTCTGGACCTGGTCCTGTACAACCAGACCCGTGAATTGCTGGAGGAGCGCAAGAAGAATGCCGACGAGCTGCTGGTATTGTTTGAGAAGCGCTTGCAGGAAGGCGACGCGAATATCCTGGAAGTGAACAAAATCAAGATGGAACGGATGAACGTGCAGACCGAAGTGGCCCAGAACATGGCGGCACACCGCACCGCCCTGCAACAATTGCTGGCATTGAACGGCAACCGTCCGCTGGAATTTGCGTCCGACCGTTATCCGCGGGTGGAGGCTCCGGCCGATTTCAATGCCTTGTACGATGAGGTGATGGCTTCGGATGCCCAGCTTCAGGCGGCGAACATGGAGGCTCAGGCGGCCGAGCAGGTATTGCAGGTGAACAAACAGAACTGGTTGCCGAAGCTGGAGGTGGCCTATCGCCGGAATACGGACATGAGCGAAAGCAGCAACGGTTTCCTGATAGGGGGAAGCCTGCCACTCTATTCGAGCCAACGGAAACTGAAAATAGCCCGTGCCCAGGCACTCAGTGCCCGTCTGACGCTGGACGACGCCCGCTTGCAACGTGAAGCGGCCTTGCACGGACAATTCAATGAATTGTGTCGTCTGAAAGAAGCGATGGACGTCTATGATATTCCATTGATGCATGAGACACTCCGCATGCTGCACGACGCGGTGGTGGCAGGCCAGCTTTCCATCATCGAGTTTTATGTAGAAACGGAAAATGTGTATCAGAACCTTCAGGCGTATATGAGTCTGGAGAACCAGTACCAGAAGTTGCTGGCCGAGGTTTACCGTTGCCGGTTGTAAGGATACTTTGTTGGAGAGAATAAGGAACGTCCCGTTTGCAAGATTCAAGGGTCTTACAGGCGGGACGTTACGGTTATTTCAGGCCGTTCTTTTGAAGTAGTTCTTCGATTTCGTTGGCGCTGATGGAAGAGCGTTCCGATTTGTCGTAAAGGTAGAGAAGATTGATTTCGGTTTCGTCTACGGCTATAATCACGTTGAAAGTAATGACCCGAGCTCCACCACTCTTTCCTTTACCCTTGGAGTGATACGCATGCGTATTTTGCGCAGGCCACCGCCTAAGTCTGTGCCGAGATAAGGGTCTTGTTCCAATTCCTGAATAAGAGATTCATAATCATCTTTGAAGGAACGATAATGTTTGGCCATCCGTTTCGCTTCCCGTTGAAAAGATGGTTGTACAATGATTTTATTGCTCATTCTGTAGTTCCTCAAGAAATTCTTTGGCCGTTTTAGCTTTCAATTTGCCTTCGTGACATAATTTGACTTCTTTCAATCCCGCATCAATCCCTGCGAGGATTTCCTCTTTCGAGATATATTCCGTATCATCGGCTTTCGTATCTTCCACCAGTTTTTCGGCCAGCCATTTCTTGTTGCGGTCGCTGAGTGAGAGCGACTGGATGTATTGCCACAGGCTTTCCATTTTTGCTGATGCTTTCATAAGTTGTATCTCTTGTGTTTATAATGATATACTACAAAGGCAAAGATAACATTCTATCTTGAAACGATAAAGATTTTTAGGGATATATCGGATTTTTCGGGTAGAATTTCTTTTACTCCTCTCCCTGAATTACTTATCAGCCAATAACTTCATCGGATTTTTTGTATATTACTTTTTATTTGTACTTTTGTCCGTTGATAAAAAATAGCATATAGGCACATGAAAACATTCCGTTTATGCATCCTTTCTTTACCGGAAAGTAGAAACGGGAACAAGTTTTTTGTACTTTTGCGTGTCATATAAAAAAAAGAGAGAGAAATGCCATTAAATTTACCCGATAAACTTCCTGCCATAGATTTGCTGAAGGAAGAGAATATTTTCGTCATCGACAATTCGAGGGCCAGTACACAGGATATCCGTCCGTTGAAGATTGTGATTCTGAACCTGATGCCCCTGAAAATCACGACGGAAACCGACTTGATTCGTCTGTTGTCCAACTCCCCGCTACAGATAGAGGTGAGTTTCATGAAACTGAAGAGTCATACGTCCAAGAATACGCCCATCGAACACATGAAGGCGTTTTACCGTGATTTCGAATTGATGCGTAACGAGAAATACGATGGCATGATTATTACCGGCGCGCCCGTAGAACACCTGGAGTTCGAAGATGTGAACTACTGGGATGAAATTCAGGATATCTTCAACTGGACCCGTTCGCATGTCACTTCTACCTTCTACATCTGCTGGGCTGCCCAGGCCGGATTGTATCACCATTACGGTATTCCGAAATATCCGTTGGATAAAAAGATGTTCGGTATTTTTGAGCATCACATTTGTAAAGGATTCCAGCAGTTACCTATTTTCCGAGGATTCGATGATGTGTTCTTTGTACCGCATAGCCGTCATACCGAAGTACGTCGGGAAGATATCGAGAAGCATCCGGAACTTCAGATTATTTCCGAGTCAGACGATTCGGGTGTACATATCGTAATGGCACGGGGCGGACGTGAGTTTTACGTAACCGGACATTCCGAATATTCACCCTATACTCTTGACACGGAATATCGTCGGGATTTAGGAAAGGGACTTCCTATTGACATGCCTAAAAACTATTACCGCGACAATGACCCGGAGAAAGGGCCGTTGGTGCGTTGGCGGAGTGTAGCCAACCTGTTGTTCTCCAACTGGATGAACTATTACGTTTATCAGGAAACTCCTTATGACATCAATCTGATTAAATAATTCATGAAGAAACAACGTCCTATCGAATTGTTGGCTCCGGCCAAGAATCTGGAATGTGGCATCGAAGCTATCAACCACGGAGCCGATGCCGTGTATATCGGTGCCCCCCGCTTCGGCGCACGGGCCGCCGCCGGAAATTCCCTGGAGGATATCGCGGAACTGGTGAAGTATGCCCATCTGTACCGGGTACGGATTTATGTGACGGTCAACACCATTCTCCGTGACGAGGAGCTGAAGGAAACCGAAGCGATGATTTGGGATTTGTATCGGGTGGGGGTAGATGCCTTGATTGTGCAGGACATGGGTATCACCCGGTTGAACCTCCCCCCTATCCCACTCCACGCCAGCACGCAGATGGACAACCGGACTCCGGAGAAAGTGAAGTTTCTGGCCGAAGCCGGATTCCGTCAGGTGGTATTGGCCCGCGAACTCTCGCTCGACGAAATCGGCCGGATTCATCAGGCCTGCCCCGATACTCCCCTGGAAGTCTTCGTACACGGAGCGTTGTGCGTCAGCTATAGCGGACAATGCTATGTGAGTCAGGCCTGTTACGGACGGAGTGCCAACCGGGGGGAATGTGCCCAATTCTGCCGTCTGGGATTCGACCTGGTAGATGCCGACGGAAAGGTGATAGCCAAGAACAAGCACCTGCTCTCGCTCAAAGACATGAACCAGAGCGAGAACCTGGAAGCTCTCCTTGATGCGGGAGCTTCGTCGCTCAAGATAGAAGGACGGTTGAAAGAAGTATCGTACGTAAAGAATGTTACGGCGTATTACCGCCAGAAGCTGGATGCCATTCTGAAACGTCGCAAAGAATATGTACGGGCTTCATCGGGTACGGTGAAGCTGACGTTCAAGCCTCAGCCGGAAAAGAGTTTCAGCCGGGGATTCACGGATTATTTCCTGCACGGACGGAATCCGGGAATCTTTTCGTTCGATACCCCGAAATCGTTGGGGGAAGAGGTCGGAGTAGTCAAGGAAATCCGTGGAAATTACCTGACGGTGGCAGGAGTGAAACCCTTCAGCAACGGTGACGGACTCTGCTACCTGGATGAACAGGGACGCCTGCAGGGATTCCGGGTGAACCGGGTAGAGAACAACAAACTTTATCCGCAAGAGATGCCTCGCCTGAAGCCGAAGACCCGCCTGTACCGGAATTATGACCAGGAGTTCGAGAAGCTGATGCAGAAGAAATCGGCAGAACGGAAGATTTCGGTAGAGATGTGTCTGGAGGAGAACAACTTCGGGTTCACACTGACCCTGTCTGACGAGGACAAGAACCGGGTGAGTGTGACGCTGGCACGCGAAAAGGAACTGGCCCGGGTTCCGCAAGAAGATAACTTACGGAACCAGCTGGGAAAACTGGGAAATACGCCTTTCGAACTGGAGACGGTGGAACTCCGCTTGACGGACAACTGGTTCATCCCTTCGTCGGAACTTTCTGATTTACGCCGGCAGGCTGTCGAGAAATTACTGGAGGCCCGACGCATCACTTATCCGCAGGAACGTGCGCGCTGGATGGAAACACAACATGCGTTTCCGACCAAGGAACTGACCTATCTGGGAAATGTCATGAACCAGGAGGCCGAAGCTTTCTACCGGGAACATGGCGTGGAACGTATCGCTTCCGCCTTCGAGAAACAACAACCGGACGGTGCCGTCCTGATGTTCTGCAAACATTGCATCCGTTACAGCATGGGGTGGTGTCCGACTCATCATCGGGTCCGCTCTCCGTACCGGGAACCGTTTTTCCTGGTGAGCGGCGACGGACGACGTTTCCGCCTGCGCTTCGATTGTAAAGCCTGCCAGATGCGTGTGCTGGCCGAAGATTAAAAAGGAAAACTAAAAGAAAGGAATCTTATGTGGAAGTGGGGTAAATATCTGGTATGTCTGTTGTTGCTGGTAGTCGGGGTTACGTCCTGTTATTATCGGACCGCCTTGCCTACCCGTGTAGACGGAGAAGGAGAAGAGGGGGAAGAAGAAAGCTCCGTGGTCGATTTGCCGGAACGTCCGTATGCCCTGAACAGTAATTTCAAGGTGACGGCCGATACATTGTGGCTACATCAACTGCCTTTTACCGATTCGCTTCCGGTACTGAAGGACAATGAACTGGTGGTGGCGGAACTGGCGATACATGCAGACGACCCGACGGATTCGGTCTGGGTCAAGGTAGCCCGTGACCAGGAGACCATCGGCTGGTTACCCGAGCATCAGTTGCTGGAAAATATTGTACCCGTCGACCCGATTTCACAATGCATCCACCTGTTCAGCGATACGCATACCTTGTATTTCTTCCTGATTGTGGGTATCTTCTTCCTGACCTTCGCCTATCGGGCCATGAAACGGAAGAAGACCAAGCTGATCTGGTTGAACGACATCGACAGTATCTTCCCCATCATGCTTTCGTGGCTGCTGGCCTGTGCGGCCACGTTATACAATAGTATGCAATACTTTGTGCCGCAGACCTGGGAGCGCTACTATTATGACCCGTCCCTGAATCCCTTCGACCTGCCTTTGATTTTGGGGTTGTTCGTATTGAGCGTATGGTGCATTTTCCTGATGGGAGTTGCCCTGCTGGATGACCTGTTCCATCAGACGACGTTCGAGGTGGCTTTCTTCTACCTTATCGGACTGGCATCGTGCTGCATCTTCCTCTATATCTTCTTTACCTATTTATGGATTTACGCGGCCTATGTGTGCCTGATAGCCTATACCTATTGTTGTTTCCGCTGGCTGAAACACTCCAACCGTTACCCGTATGCTTGCGGAGCCTGCGGAGCCAAGATGCGCGCCAAGGGAATCTGTCCGCATTGCGGGGCATTGAACGAATAGTCAAGGGGTATGTTATTTTTGTATAAAAATAGCAAGCGCGTAAAAAATCAAGGGACCAAAATTCTTTGATAAAATCACATTCGTCTTCATCGGCCGGATAGGGATTCCTGAAAAACGGACCGGCTTTTTATCCTAATCTTTAAACGAATAACAATACCGATAAATTCTTTTTTGTATGCTGATAACAGGATGAATGTGATGGATGAGGTAATAAATCTTTTCTAGATAGTTGTCGAGCGAGACCGTTCCCATCCGTGCATGGATGAAGACAAAAACAATTGAGCTGTTTGACGTGTTTGATAAAGGACATTAGTAACTTTTTTATAATTGAAGAGACTAGAACTAAACTAAGTTTAACTAAACCTTTTATTAACTTTTAAGACAGCTATGTTAAAGCGACTAAAATCAGCAAGTCTGTTGCTGACTCTAGCAAGTGTAGCTTCAGGTAGCGTCGTCCATGCGTCGACCGCTCTTGAACCTGAATTTGTAAGGAACGTACAGCAAGCCTCTACCTGTAAAGGTATTGTGAAAGATGGTCAAGGAGAAGTTATTATCGGTGCTTCTGTGGTGGTGAAGGGTACTATCAACGGTACCATTACAGATATTGACGGTGCCTTCGAACTAAAGAATGTGCAGAAAGGTGCTGTCATTCAGATATCGTTCGTAGGATACCAGACAACCGATGTAGTCTGGGAGGGAGCTCCTTTGGAAGTAACCTTGAAGGATGATACGGAAGTATTGGATGAAGTGGTAGTGGTAGGTTATGGCACACAGAAGAAAGCCAACGTAACCGGTGCTGTAAGTATGGTGGATTCGAAAGTATTGGAGTCACGTCCAGTACAGAATGTAGCTCAGGCATTGCAAGGACAGATTCCGGGGTTGACTATGAGTGTCGGAAACAGCGGAGGTTCCCTCGATGGAAGTATGGGAGTTTCTATCCGTGGTAACGGTACCATCGGTTCCGGTTCGAGCGGTAGCCCGTTAATCCTGATTGACGGCATCGAAGGAGATATGAATACGGTCAATCCGAATGATATTGCCAGTGTTTCGGTCTTGAAGGATGCCGCTTCAGCTTCCATTTACGGTGCCCGTGCAGCCTTTGGTGTTATCCTGATTACCACAAAGAACGGTTTGAGCGGTAAGACGCGTGTCAACTATTCCGGCAATGTCCGTTTCTCTACAGCCATCCAGTTGCCGGAGATGGTGAATTCCTTGGACTTTGCCAACTACTTCAATGATGCCTCTTCGAATGGCGGCGGGTCTCCTATCTTCGATGAGGACGCCCTTTCAAACATCCGGAAATACCTGAACGGTGAATTCACCGACCCATCCCAACCGGAATATTATGGTACTACGGTGAATCCTCAGAACAACCGTTACCGGAACTATAGCGGCTCTTTCGCCAATACCAACTGGTTCGATGAATTCTATGACAAGAATGTGCCGTCTCAGGAACATAACATCAGCATCAGCGGCGGTAATGAAAAAATCACTTATATTTTGAGCGGTAACTTGCTTGACCAGAAGGGACTCCTGAAGCACGGAACGGACAAATTCCATCGCTATACCCTGAACGGTAAGATTTCCGCCCAATTGGCCGACTGGGCAAAGATGAACTTCACCACCAAATGGACACGTGAAGACTTCAGCCGTCCGACGTATCTGACCGGTCTGTTCTTCCACAACATCGCCCGCCGCTGGCCGACCTGTTTCGTTACCGACCCTCATGGACATTGGGCCGCCGATATGGAAATCATCCAGTTGGAAGAAGGCGGTGTCCAGACCAGGCAACAGAACTGGTATACCAACCAGCTCCAGTTCGTCTTCGAGCCTCTGAAAGACTGGCGAATTACCGTAGAGGGTAGTTTACGTCAATATGCGAACGACCAGCACTGGGCGGTTCTTCCGATTTATGGATACGATGCGGACAACGTTCCTTACCTGTTGTCGTGGAACGGTGGCGCCGCGGGATATTCCGAAGTACAGGACACCCGAGGCTCGGAAGATTATTTCTCGACCAATGTCTATACGGATTATGCGAAGACGATTGCCGGACATTATTTCAAACTCATGGGCGGTTTCAACACCGAACTGTATAAGACCGGTTCATTGACAGGTTTCGGTACGGATCTGATTACCCCTTCCGTTCCGCAATTGAGTGTCACTCAGGCCAACAAGAGAGCTGTCAACTCAGCGCAGGAACTGGCGATTGTGGGTTTCTTCGGACGTCTGAACTATAACTACAACGAGCGCTACCTGCTGGAAGCCAATCTCCGCTACGACGGCTCATCCCGATTTGTAGGGGACAAACGCTGGGCGCTTTTCCCGTCCTTCTCCGCCGGTTGGAACATCGCCCGTGAGCAATTCTTCCAGCCATTGAGCCGTACAATCGGAACATTGAAGCTGAGAGCTTCGTGGGGTCAGCTCGGTAACAACAATACCGATGCCTATTATCCGTTCTACCAGTCCATGCCTACAGGAGTGAACAACTCCAGCTGGTTGCTGAATGGAAACAAGCAGAATACGGCAGGACTTCCGGGAATCGTAAGTAGCCTGCTTACCTGGGAAACGATCGAGAGCTGGGACCTTGGTTTCGACTTCGGTATGTTCAATAACCGGCTTACCGGATCATTCAGCTATTACAACCGCCTGACGAAAAACATGGTAGCAGACGCTCCGAATCTACCGGGTATCTTGGGCGCTACTCCTCCGAAACTGAACAATGCCGACTTGAAGTCTTACGGATGGGAACTGGAACTGGCCTAGAGAGACCGTATCAACGAATTTGGATATGGAGTCCGTCTGACCTTGGATGATAACCAGGAGAAAATAACCCGCTATTACAATCCGACCGGTAACCTGAGTGCTTATTACGATGGGCGTATGCTGGGCGAAATCTGGGGATATACGACCGTAGGACTTGCTCAGACACAGGAAGAGATGGATGCCCACCTGGCAAACAACAAGCCGAACTGGGGCTCCGGATGGTCGGCCGGTGATGTCATGTATGCCGATTTGAACGGTGACGGAGTGGTGAATAACGGTTCGAATACACTCGAAGACCACGGTGATATCACGATTATCGGTAACAACACACCGCGCTATAAGTTCGGTATTACCCTGGATGGATCGTGGAAGGGACTGGATTTCTCGGTCTTCCTGCAAGGTGTATTGAAACGCGACTTCTGGTTAAGCGGCCCGTACTTCTGGGGAGCCAGCGGTGGAATGTGGCAATCTACCTGCTTTACGGAACACCTGGACTATTGGAGACCGGACAATCCGGATGCCTACTACCCGAGGCCTAACTTCAGTTCTACCATGAACCAGCAGGTACAGACGGGTTATCTGCAGAACGCTGCCTACATGCGTGTCAAGAATGTCCAGGTAGGTTATACGCTTCCGAAAGCATGGGTGACTAAAGCCGGTATGGAATCTATCCGTGTCTATGTATCGGGTGATAACCTGATGACATTTACCGGAATCAGTAAAATCTTCGATCCGGAAACGCTGGGCGGTGACTGGGGTGCCGGAAAACTCTATCCGTTACAAAGAACAATCTCTGTGGGCTTGAATGTAAACTTCTAATAGTGTAAAACAATGAAAATCAATATAAAGCAATTGTGCCTCTACTCGTTGGTCGGTTTGGGTGGAGCAGGAATGACTTCGTGCAACGATTTCCTGGATCGTGAACCGATTACCAGCGTGACTCCGAACTCTTATTTTACGGTGGCCGATCAGATTGGTGCCTATGTCATCAATTACTACAACTCTTCTTTGGTGAATTCCCGAGGTGTCCCCTTGTACCACCAGCAGGCTTGGAACGAAGGTTTGGGTATCAACGATAACAATACCGATAACTTTGTGCAGGGAGCAGGTTCATTGTCCTATTTTGCCAATACCTGGCAGGTACCCAGCAACCAGAACCTGAAAAGTACATACAGTGTTATCCGTACCTGGAACTATCTGATCAATACCGTTGAACCGAAGATTGCGGAGGGTTCCATCCAAGGAACGACGGAAACCATCAACCAGTACTTGGGCGAGGCCTATTTCTTCCGTGCCATGGCCTATTTCAATGCCTTGGCTACTTTCGGTGACCTGCCGATTATCACGGAAGTACTTCCCGATGACGATGCGGTGTTGCAGGAACAGTCCATACGCTCTCCCCGAAACGAAGTAGCCCGTTTTATCCTGGAAGACCTCGACAAGGCAATTTCATTGCTCCAGGAAACCGGTTATGCCAACAATCAGCGTATCAACAAACAGGCGGCTCAGCTCTTCAAGTCACGGGTGGCTCTGTATGAAGGTACGTTCGAAAAATACCATCAAGGTACGGGACGTGTACCGGGTGATGAGAATTGGCCGGGAAAGAACATGTCCTACAACCAAGGAAAGACATTCGACATCCATGCAGAAATTGATTTCTTCCTGAGTGAGGCGATGAGTGCAGCCAGTGCTGTAGCCGACAAGATTTCTCTGACCGATAACAACCACGTCATGAATCCGGAATACGGTCAGATTTATGGTTGGAATCCTTATTTCGAAATGTTCAGCCAGCCATCGTTGGCAAATGTTCCTGAAGTCCTGTTGTGGAAACAGTACAACAAGTCTCTGAGCATTACGCACGATGCGCCCAACCGTCTGCAGGTAGGCGACGACAGTGGTTTGATGCATAGTTTCATCACTGCTTTCTTGTGTAAGGACGGGCTTCCCATTTATGCCTCTCCGCTTTATAAGGGAGATGTCAGCATCGATGACGAGAAGACGGACCGTGACGAACGCTTGCGATTGTTTGTCTGGGGAGAAAGCGATGTACTCAAGTCGGATCCGGCTCAGGCGGAAGTTGCCCAAACAGGTAATGTCGTTCTGTTCGGGAAACCTTTGGTGACGAATGCGGAGCAGCAGAACCGTGACATTACCGGTTATCGCCAACGGAAGCATTATACGTATGATTATGCGCAGAAATCGAGCGATGAATTGCTCGGGACCAATGCTTGTCCGATATTCCGTGCAGCCGAAGCCTATCTGAACTATATGGAGGCATGTTATGAAAAGAACAGGTCATTGGACAACAAAGCCCAAGGCTATTGGAGAGCTTTACGTACACGTGCTGGAGTGGATGCGGATTTCAACAAGACCATCCATGCTACAGACATGAGTAAAGAAGCAGCATTGGATGACTTGGGTGTCTGGTCTGGCAGCAACATGGTCGATGCTACGTTGTATAACATCCGCCGGGAACGCCGGTGTGAATTCCTCGGCGAAGGTATGCGTTGGGACGACCTGATTCGCTGGAGATCCTGGGACAGAGTGTTCACCAAACCTTTTGTTCCTAAGGGTATCAACTTGTGGGATGAAGCTTACAAGAACTATACGGAGAGCGGTGAAGAGATTGTGGCCGACGGTACCATCACCTCCAATGTTTCTCAGAAGAGCCAAGGCAAGTATCTGTTGCCCTACGCCATTTACAAGACGAACAATCAATTGTATGACGGTTATACGTGGCGGAAAGCCTTCTACCTGTCTCCTATCGGTGTAGAAGAGCTGCAGTTGGCCAGTGGCCTGTATCAGAATCCGTATTGGCCGACCGATGGAGGATTGTCGTTAGAATGAAATCAAGATAAATCGTAGTTATAAATTTAGGATGAGGGAGTGGAGTCCGCAAGGATTTCACTCCCTTATTCCTTTGTGATAAGATGATGCGGGGTGAATGGAGGAAACGTGCGTTTCTATCGAATCAAACGTACGTATATCCGGATTAATTCGTCCGTTCGTTTGAAGTAAAACATCCGTTTGTTTTTGTCCGTTTATCCGTTCGTTTTGAATGAAACGTCCGTTCGTTTTTGCATAGCCACCTTGTATCGTTCCAAAGGCCATCAAAAAACTCCATTTCCGTCACCCGTCAAGGATGGCAGAAATGGAGTCCGTATAAAATGAATGCGAGAATGCAACTATCAGAACCGGCAACGGAGGTCGATACCGATTTGAAGCGGACGGCCGTATTGTGCGAAGCCGCGGTTCATGGTCTGGAAGTAGAAGGCTTCATACTTCTTATCCAATGCATTGTTTATCCAGAGCGCTACCTGACCGTTTCCCTTGTTGAAGTCGATGCGGCCGTTCAGCGTACCGTATAGAGCCTGGCTGGCATCATTCTTTTCCGTCCAATAGATTCGTCCGGCCGCCTTGTAGTTGGCATTTACCGTGATGTTATCGAGGAAGGCTCCTGATTTCAAGGCAAAAATGTATTGTCCGCCTACCGTGAAGGTATGTTTCGGGACAAACGGTACATAATTCCCGTTGTAGTTCTCCGCATCGCTCAAGACATAATCCGTAAAGGTGGCATACGTATAACCATAGTTTCCGTTCAGGCTGAACGCATCGGTTATCTGGGTACGGAAAGCAGCTTCGGCACCGAGGCTCCGGCTTTTTCCGGCATTGACGGTGATACGTCCCAATCCACTGTTTACGAAACGTGAAATCTGCTGGTTGTGGGTGTCCATGTAGAAGGCCGCCACATCCAGTTGCAAGCGGTTATCGAACAAGGTCAGGTGAGAACCGATTTCGTAGTTCCAGGAATATTCCGGCTTGTAAAGCGTAGTGGCCTTTACATCGGTAGCGGTTTCGGTCGACATCTGTTGGAGGATTCCTACAATCTTGTCTTTGGTATCCTGCGGAATCATCGGAACATTGTTGACAACTGGGATAGTCGCGTTGGCCACATCCTTCATGATGCTGGTCTGCATATCCTTTTGCAGGACATCCGAGAACATCTGGATGTTATATCCTCCCGAGCGGTATCCTTTGGATACGGTAGCATAGATGTTGTTCTGGGTATCGAAGTTATATTGCAGGGAGAACTTCGGAAGCAATTGCAGGTAGTCATGGCTGATTTCGCCGGTATATTCCTTGCTGGCCTGGTAATCGGCTTTCGGAACCATATCGACGGTGATGTTCATCGGAGTCAAGACACCGCTCAATCCGTAGGTATGGACAAAATCATATCCGGTATTGTATTTCAGCTTCAATTTCTCGTAATCCAGACGCAGACCGGCGGTGAACGATAACCCTTCCAGACCGAACAGGTCATTGAACGTAGACTGGTGGAAGATGGCTCCGTTCAGAATCGGAGTATCGAAATCGCCGCCTATGTAGAGTTCGTCTCCCTGAATCTCGTCACTGAAGGTCATGGTCATGTTCATGGCTCCCTGAGAGATGGTGGGCATGTATTGGTTACCGTAAGTATTGATGGTAGAATTCAACCAGGCAATACCGTCTTTACGGAAAGTAACCGGCCCTTTGGTGTGGAGCGCCTGATAGAATCCGCTTACTCCCGTTGTCCATTGCCAACGCTTGCCCGGTTTCGACTTCAGAACCAGCTCCTCGCTGATGGTTTTGGCATTCTGCTTCTGCATCATGGTGTAAAGGTCCTGCGAAGTGAAATCCTGGTCCAAATCCATCTGGTCATACAGGTACTGGAATCCGGTGACGCTGCTCAGGATGAAATTGTCTGCCTGGTGCTCGAAGTTCAAACCGGCATTCAGCAGGTTACGCTTGTAACCGCATTCGTTGTTATAATCGATTTTGTTCAGGTAATCGGCACGGTCTTCCGTCTTTCCATCGGTACGGCCTACATAAGTATACGGGTATCCGCCCTGGTTGGTGTATTCATAATTGAGCGTAAAGTCCAGTTTACTGTTTTCGGTAGGCAGGTAGATAGCCCGGATACGTCCGCCGAATTCATCGTCCACATCGATTCTTTTGCCATTGAACTGGTTCTTGAAGAATCCGCCCTTGTGCTCGTAGAAAGCTCCGGCAGAAAAGGCAAACTGGGAAGAGATGCGGTGATAATGCGTGACGGAAGCCTTGTAGTTATTGTAGGTAGCCGCTCCCAGACGCAAGTCCGTACCTTGGTAGCTGAAGGGGGATTTGGTAAAGATACGGATGAGACCTCCCATGGTATTACGTCCGTAGAGTGTCCCTTGAGGCCCACGCATCACGTCTATCCGTTCGATGTCCGAGTAGTTGAAATCGAAGGCAGACTTATCGATAAACGGAATGTTATCGACGTACAGCCCGACTGCCGGGGTATTGATGCGCGAACCGATACCCCGCACATACATGGAAGTAGTCAGTTTGGAACCATAATCCGGAATGAACAGGTTGGGTACCAGTCCGGAAAGCGATTTGACCGAAGTGACCGAGTTCTTTCTCAGGTCGTTCTGCGAAAAAGAGGTAGCCGATACGGCCTGTTGGCGCAAACGGTTGTTCTCTTTCGGAGTAGCGATGACCACTACCTCTTCGATGTCAATGACTTTGGTTGTATCTTTCGGAATCACATGTTCTGTATCAGCCGGAGAAGCAGCTGCGACGGTTGCGGCAACGGCTACCAGCGGAGTCAATACTGTACGTCTTTTCATCATTTTTTCTTTCAAGAATGTGTTTAAGTAATTCGGGTGCAAAGAAAAGGCAAAGCAGAAAAACGTACAATCCTAATTTATGAGGATTCTTGTGGAATTAAAAAAACGGTATGCAATAACCCTTTCCACCTTTCGAGAAGAAACGATGATTACATACCGTACTTTGGTGACTTATAAAGATTGATTATCAGATAGTTCCTTTACGAATGGCTTCCATGACATTGGCAGGCGGTCGCTGGGCCAGGAATTCCCGTTTCATGAAATCCATGTAAGGAGCCACATGGTCAAAGAACTGGTAGTAACCCTGACACAGATAATTGAGGCCAGGCTCTCCATCGGGTGTCGTACAGAAACGATTCTTGGGACATTCGCCGTTGCAGGCAAAACGATAGGTACATTCCTTGCATTGACGGGGCAATTTGTCTTGTTTATCCTGACCGAATTGCAATTGCCGGTCGCTATACATCATTTCTATCAGGGTGTTGGAGTAGATATTGCCCAACTTGTATTGTGGAAAGACAAAATGGTCGCAAGAATAAACATCGCCGTTGAATTCGATTACCCCCGCATGCCCACAGGTCTTGGCAAGGGTACAGATACCCGGTTGTTCGCCTACCCAGTTGGCCAATGTAGCGTCGAACAACTGGATATAGAATTCTCCGACATCGTTTCTTACCCACTCATCGAAGATGGTGCACAAGAAATTCCCCCATTGCTGAGGAGTGACGGAAAAGTCGGCCAAGGGCTCGGAACTGTTCCGCTCGTCGACAGAAGCCAGGTGCCGCCCGTCGGAATGCTGATGCAAACGCTCTACAATCGGAGTGAACTGGATGTATCTACAATCCAGTTGCTTGAAGAAATGATAAAAATCCAACGGATAATCGGCATTGAAATCATTGACTACCGCCATGGCATTCCACTCTACCCGATGTTTTTTCAACAGATTGATACCTTGCATCACTTTGACAAACGAAGGTTTGCCCTGTTTGTTCTTTCGGTATTCATCGTGAAACTCCTGAGGGCCGTCGATGGAAATGCCGACCAGCCAATGGTTGTCATGAAAGAATCGGCACCAATCATCGGTCAATAAAGTACCGTTAGTCTGGATGCAGTTATCGATGGTGCGCCCATGGGCATACTTACGTTGCAATTCCATTACCCGTTGATAGAAGGACAAGGGACGCATCAGCGTTTCACCTCCGTGCCACGTAAAGAGTACCTGCGGCATGGTTTGTGATTCGATGTATTCTTTGATGAATTTCTCGAGCAGAGCATCGCTCATGATGTGTTTCGGGTTCTCCTGATACAGATTACTCTTCTCCAGATAATAACAATATTTGCAAGCCAGGTTGCAAAGGGCTCCCACCGGTTTCGCCATCAGGTAAAGCGGTCGGGAAAAAGGGGTGATAGTTGCAGGCATCCTATTTTTGTCTTTGAACAGGTGATAATTACAATATCCCGATTCAGCATCAGTATCTAAACGGGTTTGCAATATTCGGCATTTTTATTGACATCTGCAAGGAAATGGCGGGAAAGCGTCCCGCGGTTGGGAAAACCGGTCTTCTCCGGGGTGTCGAAGCATAGCCTTCACACAAGGGGAAACCTACAGCACTCCTAAATCCGGTCGGCCTCTACATAGCCGTGCATGACGGCGTAGATGGCAAGCCCCGATACCGATTTGATACCTAGTTTTTCCGTAATGTTTTTACGGTGAGAAATAACGGTAGTCAGGCTGATATTGAGCTTGTCCGCTATTTCCTTGTTGATGAATCCTTTGGTAATGAGAATCAGGACTTCTATCTCACGGGGAGACAAATCATGCTCCTGCTGAGGCATGGGGGAAGTCGTCACCGGATGATGGGTCATCTCGTGTCCGTAGTTCCGTAGCTGCATGATGGACTTCACCAGTTTTTCTTGCGGCAGGCAGAAATTCAGCGTCGGAACGCCGCTCAAGGAAGGTTGTTCACCGGCGGCCAGTACAATGGTTTTCGGACGACGTTGCAGGAAGAAATTGCTATGTTCGAAATAGATTTGTGTCGAAACGAAATAATGGGCATACATGTCCGGTGTATCATCTATCAAGGCTTCGAAAGATGAAAATACGCGTATCACGGTTGCTGGAAGCAGTTCTTCCAGAATCAGACGCAACCCCAAAGCGGTCAGGGTATTGTTTTCTAGAATCGCTATCTCGGACATCATATACATCAATGGTTTAAGAAGTATATAACAAATTTCGGCTAGTTTTTGTTCAAATAGCCGGCAACCGCATCGGCACAACGTTCTCCGTCGATACCGGCCGAAACAATTCCTCCGGCATAACCGGCTCCTTCACCGCAAGGGAACAGGCCCTCTACCGTAACATGTTGCAAGGTTTCGTTGTCACGCACAATGCGTACCGGTGAAGAGGTACGGGTTTCCGTGGCAATCATAACGGCATCGTTGGTCAGGAAACCGTGTGAACTTTTCCCGAAGAGTTGAAAACCTTTACTGAGACGTTCGCTGATGAACTTCGGTAACCAGAAATGCAAGGGCGATGAAACCAGTCCCGGGCTATAAGACGAGTCGGGAAGGTCGTAACTCAGTTTCTTGCGGGTGAAATCCACCATCCGTTGGGCCGGAGCCGTCTGCCGCATGTTTCCCTGTTGCCAACAGATTTGTTCCAGCCGTTCCTGGAATTGCATCATGGCCAAGGTATGGATTTCGTTTTCACCGGTGCAGGCGGTACGGCGAATCAGTTCCTCGGTAGCCGCTTCGGCCGAATCGGGAAATACTTCGCACGCCTGTAATTGCAGGTCGGGATTCAATAAATCTTCCGGGCGGATTTCGACAACCATGCCCGAATTACTCCATTTGGTACCCCGGTTGCTGGGACTCATGCCGTTTACAACCAACTGATGCGGGCCGCTGGCTGCCGGAACAACGAATCCGCCGGGACACATACAGAAGCTATATACGCCACGACCTTCTACCTGCTGTACGAAGCTATACTCGGCGGCAGGCAGGTATTTACCCCGGCCGTTCTTATTGTGGTATTGAATCTGGTCAATCAGGTGAGACGAATGTTCCAGACGGACACCTACGGCCAGTCCTTTGGATTCCAGTTGCACTCCGTTGGCAAACAACCAGCGGTATACATCGCGGGCTGAATGTCCAGTAGCCAGGATAACCGGTCCATGGAATGTCTCGCCGGTATTGGTCTCGATACCGATTACCTTGTTCTTCTCGATAATCAACGCGTCCATGCGGGTCTTGAAACGCACCTCGCCTCCACATTGCAGAATGGTATTCCGCATGTTCTCGATGACTTTAGGAAGTTTGTCGGTACCGATATGCGGGTGTGCGTCTATCAGGATTGAGGTACTGGCCCCGTGCTGACAAAATACATTCAGAATCTTGTCTACGTTACCCCGTTTCTTGCTACGGGTATAAAGTTTTCCGTCGGAATAAGCTCCTGCACCTCCTTCGCCGAAACTATAATTCGATTCCGAATCTACTTTGTGTTCGCGGCTGATGCGGGCCAAGTCTTCCTTTCGCTCACGCACGTTCTTTCCCCGTTCGATGACAATGGGGCGTAATCCCAACTCAATGAGTCGTAGGGCGGCGAACAATCCTCCTGGACCTGCTCCAACGACAATCACGGCCGGCTTTCCTTCTACATTCGGATAGTCGGTCTTGACATATCTGTCTTCTGTCGGAAGTTCGTTGACGAAGACTTGAAGCTTGACATTGACAAAAATGGTCCGTTGACGGGCATCGATGCTCCGTTTCAATACACGGATGGCATAGATAGTACGGATGTCGAGTCCTTTTTCTTGACTGATGTAGCGCTTGAGCGCCTGTTCGCTGGCTGCCTGTTCGGGCAGAATCCGGAGTTGGTATTCGTGAATCATAAATTATGGAATTTCGGGGGACAAAGTTAGTGAATTTCTTTCAGCCGAACAACTGGCGGAAGGCTTCTTCTACTTTCCGGACCGGAACCAGTTCAATCCGGATTTTCTTCCGGTCGAGCCCCTGCAGATTGTGCTTGGGAATCAGCATCCGGGTAAATCCCAGTTTCTCGGCCTCGCTGATGCGTTGTTCGATGCGGTTGACGGGACGTATCTCGCCACTCAGACCCACTTCTCCCGCCATGCAGACACCGGTTTCTATTTCCGTATCCATGTTGCTGGACAAGATGGCACTGATGACAGCCAGGTCGATGGCCGGGTCGTTCACCTTCAGTCCTCCGGCAATGTTCAGGAAAACATCTTTCTGAGCCAGCTTGAATCCGACGCGCTTCTCAAGGACGGCCAGCAGCATGTTCATGCGTCGCAGGTCGAAACCGGTGGCCGAGCGTTGCGGCATACCATAGGCAGCTGTGCTGACCAGTGCCTGTACTTCTATCAGGAACGGACGGATACCTTCTACGGCTCCGGCAATGGCAATACCGCTCATACCTTCATGGTCTTGGGTGAGCAACAGCTCGGAAGGGTTACTTACCTGGCGGAGTCCGTCTTGCCGCATTTCGTAAATTCCCAGTTCGGCCGTGCTTCCGAAACGGTTCTTGATGCTACGCAGAATACGGTACATGTAATGCTGGTCGCCTTCAAACTGAAGGACGGTATCGACGATGTGTTCCAGCACTTTCGGCCCGGCAATGCTTCCTTCCTTATTGATGTGTCCGATAAGAATGACGGGGGTACCCGTTTCTTTGGCAAATTTCAGGATAGCTGCCGAACATTCGCGCACCTGCACGATGCTGCCCGGAGACGAATCGATGTTCTCGGTAGAGATGGTCTGGATGGAGTCGATGATGACCAGGTCCGGAACCGTATTCTTGATATTCGTGAAAATCTGTTCGAGCGAAGTCTCGCACGCAATCAGCACGTTACTTTCTTCCGGATGGGGGATACGGTCGGCACGTAGCTTCAGCTGCCGGGCACTTTCCTCCCCCGAGATATACAAAACTTTCTTATCGGTCAACCGGAGAACCGTCTGTAAAATAAGGGTCGATTTTCCGATTCCCGGTTCACCTCCTATCAGTGTCAAAGAACCTTGTACAAGTCCGCCTCCCAAAACGCGGTTCAGTTCATCGTCCTGCATATTCATCCGCTGCTCGTCCGACGAAACGATTTCTTTCAGGTATTGCGGTTTCGAACGGACAGACTCGATGCCGTGTGCCACATGCTTGGCCATCGGAGCTTCTTTGCGTACCACTTCTTCTACGAAGGTATTCCATTGTCCGCACGAAGGACATTTCCCTGACCATTTCGGGGATTCCTGTCCGCAATTGGTGCAGATATATATCGTCTTTTCTTTTGCCATATTGATGGAGTTTTTGATGACTACAAAGATAAAGAAGAAGTTCTTAAAATGAAGGAACCATCCGAATTTTGTTTCCCGGCATCCGAAATGCATTCCTACCTTCAAAAGATGTCAATTTAAAGTTGTTGCGGGTAACTGGGAATGTCCACTCCATGAGGCTTATCCCAATCTTCATTACAAATCAATCTGCTGAATTCGAACACTCCAGCTTAAAGCACCGACCGTAACTTCAACATATTCCCAAGTGGAACCGTTCAGAAAAAAAGTCAGGTGATAATCAGAGCAGCGGTCCAAAAATTCCTGCGGAGAATACCTAGATGACAAGACATGGGTACTCAAACGAGTCAGCATATCAGGTAAATTAATCTGAACCTGCTCCTTACCGGTAGCCTTGTCCCTGACCGAGAAAACAGCATCATCCCCTCCATGCTGATGATAACAAATACGGGAGGTCATAAAATCAGCATGTGCCATCAATCCTTCACCTGCCGCTTCGGAAGAACGGGTATCCACGGACGGCCTATCGTCCGAATTCCAAGTCTGGTAAGGCACATAGGCAACGGTTTCCTGCTCATTCCACGTATTGTCCCATAGTAAATGGGTATTCCTATCTTGAATCTTCATGTCATAATCAGCAATATCTATAGGTACGGTCTCGTCCAACTGGCGCAATGTCACATTCAAATGTTTCGTATTGCGTATCAACGAAATCGTATCGTAAGTGGCATGTGTACTGTATACCTGTATATCATTCAACTCAATGCCATGCCACAAGGTATCCAGCGGCAAACCTGCGTTAGGAACCTGAAGACCTTCGGAAGTAGCCTGACTATTCAGTTGGACTTCCAGATTCTGCATAGGATCACCGATGTTCATTTCACTCCGGATAAATTTCGCCTGCTGGCCAGACAACATTTCATCGTAAGAACGCTGACCTGCCAAAACGACCAACTTATACGCCCCCGGTTTCAGTTCAAGATGCATCGCATATTGCGGTAACTTGAGCGGTTCATGCCCCGGTGTATTCGATTCTTCTTGCTGAAGCACCAACCGGTTGTTTTCATCGAAGACGTAGACGGTGACAGATCCTACCTGCGCATGGAAGAAATCAGTCTGTTCCAAATTGTAGTCATACTTGAATGAAAGATACAATCCACTGGGACAATCCTCCCAATCCGTATCCATCAAGGAACACGAAGTCATCCAAATACCGGTCAGCAGCATTCCACATAGCTGTATTATAGCTTTAAAAGTTAGTTTCATCATATATTGTTCCTTTAGTAGTGATATCGAGTAATCGTTCCCGACCCTTTGGTATACAAAGGCGAAGAGGAATTTCCGCTACAGATGCGTACCGGAGATTCCTCTCACCCGTGGAATGCCAACTTATTTATTTTTATTGCAAATCAATCGACTGTGTACGTACAGCCCAAGACATGACTTTGATACCAACAGAAATGTACTGTTCGTCAGTATCATCCCAGTTTGTATTACCAGATACCAACGGTACAACAGGAGCACCGATAAGTTTCACCGAATTGACGGTCAACTGATACCAGTTGTTCCGCAAGATACCGTAGCAGCCCAGATGTTCATTTTCGGTATATCCAGTCGAGGGATTCGGTGTCTGAGTATCAGTGAAATGTCTGATTTTGATGGCATAATAAGCGGCTCCATTCGTATATTTGTAGAGCGTACCCAATTGCGTATTCAGTTTTTCCAAATCACCGGAAGTAAACGTCAATGCTGTATTGTATTTACCGCTATCCGATGAAGACAACGTAATACCTGTCACTTGGCTCACCCCATTCATATCTGGAGCAGACAGGGTCAGACTGGCAACATCTCCTTCACCGAAGGTCTTACCGACATTCAGGCTCTGTTTGATTTTGGCGTTCAAGGTAGGCTCCGAAACCAAAGCACGGGCTACAAGATTCTCCAACGAATGTGTAGCACTTAATCCTTGTTCATACAACACCGTCTTATCATCATTCAACAGGTAAAAATCCTGTCCTCCATTAAATACAGCCTTTACGACCGCACGGGTAGTAGACTGGAGGGTCTGGTTAGCGGTATTGAATGTATTTTCCAAACAGTAATTCGAAGTACTCATACCATTGGATAAAGCAGGTGTAGTACCTTCTACAGTACTTAACCCCGTATCCGATGAGCCGGCTACATACGTAGAATAATTCGGGTCAGTTGCCCAATAAGTACGGTATAAGCCAGTGTTTACCGGTTGTGCACCTAAGAAACGGTAATCGGAACTGTTTGTATATCCCCACCAAGTATTATCTACCTGACGTACTAAATATGCACGCTTATTCGTATTGTCGAGCATCCATCCGCTAAGTGTATACGGAAGCGGATGATTCGTATCCGACAGGGTTCCTGATACCTGACCGTTCATCGTAACCTTGGCAACAGCCTTTTCCACAAATACCTGTGCCGATGAATGGATGGCTGCATCTTCCTTCGTCGGATAAATGGAAGAAGCATCAATCTTTGTCAAAGTCTGTACAGTTCCGCTCGGTACAGAACCGTTCGTGGCAAACAAAGGAGCGTTCGTCATCAGAAATCCATTAGCGGTCACCTGATTATCGACCAGTTTCAGCGAAAAATCCTTAAAAGTTCCACTGAAAGCCTCTTGTCCAAACATCACATCGTTACCGTTCAATGTAAACTGACCGTTTCTATTCAGAACCACCAATGCATAAACATCATTGTTCTCAGTATCCAGTTTATTAATCTTCTGGATAATCTGCGCCGTAGAAGACAACGCATCTGCTGCCGGTGTCTGTACATTCATGTTTAAAGCCAATTCATAAGCACCTATAAACGTAGCATCGGCTTCTGTCTCGTTACTGTTACCGGCCGCAAACAAGAGCAATGTAGCATCTTTCACAGCCCATTCGCTGACATCACCGTCATCAAAAGCTTCCGAACGGCTGGCTACCTGCGAAGGTAAATTGACAGAAAGATTTATATACCCAACCTTATTCGTTTCCCAATCCGTATGTTCTCCATTATCCGGTTCAATTACGTCTTTAGAACATGCACCAAGCATCAATCCCATCAGTAAGATGGAACACCATTTATTTGTCTTCATTGTTAATTAAAAAATTGTATTGGATTATTTAGTTTAAGTCTATAGTTCTGATTCATTGACCGAATCTGTTTCCACATATCGGCAATAGCATTGCTGTCCATCAGTTGACAGTACTTCTGAAAATAGTTTAGTATACCTTAAAACAGATATTGTATATTCAAAGCCAGTTTTGTTGGACCTACATAGTTTAAGGAAGAAGAACGTTCCAGTTCTCCGCATTTCAAGCATTTGTACTGGTCATATTCCACGTAATTGTATCCAAATCCTATAGCCGCTTCCAGATTCCAATGCCGTGATAATTTCCATTGGTAACCTGCTGAAATTCCACCTCCCACATACCAGCCGCTATAACGATTATCCCTTAAGCCTTTCCAGATACCCAAAGGTAGTCTCTTGTTTTCCACATTAAACTCACCCCCCATGGCATGTATACCTACAAACCAACCTTTCCACCGTTGGCGCAACCAATATCGGAATTCCGGTTGCAGACACCAATGAGTTGTACTCTTCACATCCGATTTCCAGGGATTAATTCCATAAAAGAGTTGGAAGGTCTGGTTTTCTATGACCGGTATTTCTATCCCGATATTCGGGGTTCCAGTCATCCACCACAAAGCGTTTGTCTTGACGGCCAGGTTCTGTGCGACTACAGATAGCAACGAAGCCCCGACAAACAGCAAGCTTAGCATAGTACGCCTGCTACAAACATTCAAATATCCTCCCATCTTCCTAAAAATAACATCGTGACAGTTCTATTTTAATCTCATTCTCATTTTTTCATTTACAATAAGCTGTAATTCATTCCCTTTATATATACAACAAATCAAGTCATAAAAAGATTGTGAAAGATGAGATTTTTCCTGAATATTTCTTACGTCTGCCCATCAGGTCCATGATACCTGTCCCATCGGATTCCCACTGAAATCCCCTTACCCCAATAACAGGTACCAGTGACACTATAAACCAATGAGGACAGGTTCATCACCGATAGTGAATAAATCTGTCCTCATCGAATCAGTATAAATTTCCTCTTCACAAGCCAACACAGGACGACATGCCATCCTAGGAGATGCCATCATAAGATACATACCGTACATCTGTTCCGTTTAAACCGAAGACAACTTAGCTGGCAACTGACGTTCCCTGATGAAAGTGCGGAGCTGTTCAATCAGATTTCCACAGCCGTCATTCATCTTCTCGTGGTCACTTCGATAAGCGATATCAACATCGCACGAAGGCACCTGTTCATCCTTGTTACGCTTACAGATATCACCGAACAAATGAATCTTATTCCAGGAAGCATACTCGATGAAACGTGTCAATAACTCTTTCTGCCATTTTTCCATCACCACAATGATGTCCACCCCACGTGAGACAATCTCCTTCAAATTATTTTCCAGACGACGTCCGCCCGGCGAACCCAAATCAGCCATATCCGCTGTTGCAACTTCTACATCATCCAAGGATGATTCATGCAATTTCTCCCTGAACAGATGTTCGGTAGAGAATAGCTTTCCCGCTCTTCCCAAACCAACAAACAGAATTTTCATAACCACTATCAGTTAAGGTTAATAATAGGATTGATTCCGAGAAGGGTGAAAAGAAAATACCCTTATGCCCAAAGAAATGAAATTTTATTGACAAAAACAAGCATAAATCAATTTTTATTCAATTTGATTATAATATTTTATTATAAATTCAAGTATTATTACAACAAAAAACCTTTCCAGCCGTCGCAAAACCAACAAACCGGAAAGGCTATACATAATTATACACGAATCGTTTATAACAAATGTATCTGTGCATTCTCAATGATGTCTGTCAAGATAGGTTTAACACCTCCAACAAAACATTCTACAGCAATAACCATTAGAATAAGGCCCATCAGACGCATCATCACGTTATTACCCGTTTCCCCAATAATCCTAACTAATCGGGTTGATAAACGCAAGATAATGTAAGTAAGCAAATAAACTACTGCTATTACAATCACCATCGTCAGTTTTAATGTCCAATTATCCGCATCATCCATCAGAATAATACCATTGGCAATGGCACCAGGTCCACATAACATCGGAATGGAAAGCGGTGTAATGGAAATATCATTTGCATAAGTTTTTATTTCTTCATCCTTCAGTTTGGTATTTGTATACCTTGCCTGTAACATATCATAACCAATCTTCAAAATAATGATACCTGCAGCTATACGAAAACCGTTAGTAGAAATTCCAAAAAACTTGAAAAGGAACTGACCACAGAAAGTAAATGCCATCAAAATGATGAATGAGATTACTGTAGCGCGCTTCACTATATTCTTCCGGTCTTCATCACTCAAACCATTTGTCATGGTCAAAAAAACAGGCATTGTACCCAACGGATTTGTCAACGTAAAAAATGAAGTAAAGCACAAGAGTGCAAAAGGTAAAATAGTATCCATGTTAAGCAGAATTTTATTTGGCAAAAATAAGAAATATACCTTATAAATATCTACTGGATAACAAAAAGAAAGAGAATAACATGAAAAAAGCCCCGGACATCCTTGCGGAATCCGGGGCCTCAAGACGGCGACTACCTACTCTCCCACTTGCGCAGTACCATCGGCGTGACGAAGCTTAACTTCTCTGTTCGGAATGGGAAGAGGTGGAACCTTCGTGCTATAGTCACCTGAATACCTTTCATATATCCCTGTAACATGATTCTCAAGCAACAGTGCCCAAGTCCCCGACGCAAGCGCCGGACGTATATGCCACCCATCCTCCGTGATACGGGGAAAGTCGACGGGCAATTAGTAATGCTCGGCTTTGGTGTCTCCACCTTTACACCTGCATCCTATCAACGTTGTCGTCTACAACGACCCTGAGAAATCTAATCTTGTGGCCGGCTTCGTACTTAGATGCTTTCAGCACTTATCCGATCCAGACTTAGATACCCGGCAATGCACCTGGCGGCACAACCGGCAAACCAGAGGTCTGTCCAACACGGTCCTCTCGTACTAGTGTCAGAGCCACGCAAATTTCATACGCCCA